>Ga0256914_1001005_pt1 | contig 26826 bp, 29 predicted proteins | sample HulkmetaG_FD_191571 | JGI IMG/M metagenome (GOLD analysis project Ga0256914, IMG submission 191571) | Hydrothermal chimney microbial communities from Main Endeavour vent field at the Juan de Fuca Ridge, Pacific Ocean - Hulk | ecosystem: Environmental > Aquatic > Marine > Hydrothermal vents ... | reverse complement strand
TTTTCTGGATCCTACGACGGAATTGTTCTCTTTATCCACCTTTAAAACTTGAAGTTTGACTTTTTTTCCGATAGTTGATTTCGTATCTTTGAGGTAAGCTTGAGATTTCGGTAAAAATATCTCTATGCCTTCATCGCTCTCCACGATAAATCCACCCTTGTTTTTACCGATGATTTTACCCTCGAGGATAACCGGCTCACCTTCGGGATCGTAACTTTTTATAAAATCTTCAACTTTTTTCGTTCTAAGAGCTTTTTTATACGAGAGACCGGGGCGCTCGTTTCTATATCCGGTGATCATGACGGTAATTTTATCGCCTGTTTTGAAAAGAAGTTCTCCGTTTTCATCAAGGATTTCGTCTCGTCTGAGTATCCCTTCTTGTTTTTTGCCGACATCGACCAAAACGCTATTCTCTTCAGGTTTATCGGCTACTATGACGCCTTCGGTAATATTCCCGCCTTTCTCCTCCTTGATCGACGCTTCGAACATCGACGCAAAATCATCTTCATCACCTATTTCCATCGCCTCGATGGCACTTTTACTATGAGCTTTCGCGCCCGCCTCATTTAACATCACTATCCTTTTCCACTAATTTTTTTAAATTTTGACCTATTATACAGAAAAACTTCTTATTTTTTCAATGATCTTTTCGATAATCCAATCCGGCGTAGAAGCTCCCGCGGTAATGCCGCACACGCTCTTCTCTTTAAACCACTTTTCATCCAGCTCTTTTTCCGTTTCGATAAGGTAACTATCTTTACAATTCGAACTCGCGATAGTAAACAGTTGTTTAGTGTTCGAAGAGTTTTTACCTCCGATCACTATCATCACATCCGCATCTTTCGAGAGTTTAAAAGCGGCTTCTTGATTTTCGAAAGTCGCATTGCATATCGTGTTGAAAACTCTTACTTCTTTAACATTTTCGATTAGATAGTTCACTATCTTCATAAACTCTGAAATTTTTCTAGTCGTCTGTGAAACCACCGCTACTTTAGAGCCTAAATAAAGATCCGTTAAATCATCAACAGATATCACGACGATAGGCTTGTTAATAACATAACTTTTCACCCCTTTTACTTCGGGATGATTCTCGTCGCCGAATATTATGACTCTATAACCCTCTTGGCTCATCTGTTGAACTATCTGTTGGGGTTTCGTCACGAAAGGACAAGTGGCGTCGATGATCTGCTTTCCGCTTTCTTTGAGTTTTTGCAGCTCATCTTTAACGATTCCGTGAGTTCTTATGATGACTTTATCGCTATCTTCAAGCTCTTTTATATCATGCGTCGTTTTGACGTTGAATTTCGACTCCAGGCGATTTATCTCCTCTTTGTTATGAATCAAAGGACCGTACGTCGAAGCGTTTTTCGATTTTTCGGCTATATCGATAGCCCTTTTAACTCCGAAACAAAAACCGTAATTCTCCGCCAATCTAATCTCCAACTCTCACCTCGCTTATTCTGGACAATATATCTATAAAATTCGGAAAAGATGTCATAATACACTCCGTATCTTCAACTCTCATACCGCACCTAAGACCGGCAATAGCGAAACTCATAGCTATTCTATGGTCACCGTAAGAATCTATGATCGCCTCACTCATTTTTGAGCCGACGATCGTATAACCGTCGTCAAACTCTTCCGCCTTAATACCGCACAATTTTAAATTCTCTACGACGCTGCTTATTCTATCGCTCTCTTTTACCCTAAGCTCTTTCGCATTTTTTACAACACTCTCACCCTGCGCGTATGCCATAGCGATACTAAGAGCCGGAAGTTCATCTATCAACCAAGCGATGCCGCTATCGACCGTAGTAGCGTATAAAGGGGCGCTACTTACGATTATATCACCGATAGGCTCATACTTGTTCTCTTTCTCTATGAACTCTATTTTAGCACCCATTCTTCGTAAAACTTTATATGCCTCTATTCTCGTCGGATTGAGAGAGAGATTTTTCAACCTTATTGTGGAATTCTTCACTATCGAAGCGGCCACGGCAAAGAAAAAAGCGCTTGAGGGATCGGCAGGTACGGTTATCTCCAACGGCCTAAGCGCTTTTGTAAGCGGTCGTATTTCAATTCTACGACCGTCGGCTTCGATATCCGCTCCCATCCCTTTTAGCATTCGTTCGGAGTGGTCGCGGCTTAAATGCGGCTCGATATAACCGGAGGGAGAGTCGGCATTCAAAGCGGCTAAAATCATAGCGCTTTTAACTTGCGCCGACGCGATTTGGGAGCGATACTCAAAACCTTTTAACTCTCTGCCCCTGATGGATATAGGCGCGAGATTTCCATCTTCTCTACCGTCAATAAAAGCCCCTATATCTCTCAAAGGTTTTGCGACTCTTTTCATAGGACGCCTGCAAAGATACTCATCTCCGAACAAAACGAAAAATCCGCTTTTGGAAGCTAAAAAACCCATAAAAAGCCGTATGGCGGTACCTGAATTTCCACAATCAAGAATCTCGGGCGGCTCTTTTATTTCAGACGGCGGCTCGATCTTCACATACCCTTTACCATATTCGATTTTAGCTCCCAATTTTTCGACTATCTCAAGAGTATTCAACGTATCTTCGGCCATAAGGAAATTCTCGATAGTCGAAACTTCATCGCTCAAGAGCGAAAAAATCGCGCACCTGTGGGAAATAGATTTATCCGGTGCGATATCCGATATCTCTACATTGAAAGGTTCCGCCTTTTTAACTTCTATAAAACTCATCTTATACCTATATTGAAATTCTCTTTTAAAACCTCGAGGATATTTTGCATAAGCGAGGTTATCTCATCCTCTTTGAGCGTCTTCTCATCGGAGCCCATCTCGAAACGAACGGTCAGACTCACGCTATCGCCAAGTTCTTCACTCTCATATATATCGATCGGATAAAATGACTTTATCTCTTTAGGCAACAACGTATTTAGTTTTTCTTTTATATCGCCGAACGAAAATCTCTTTGGAACAAGAAGAGAAAGATCACGATTTAACGACGGAAATTTAGAGTAATTTTCAGCCTCTATTATACCGCTACGCAAACTTTTAAAATCAACTTCACAAACATATGTCTTGGGTAAATCGAACTCTCTTTCCACATCCGCATGAACTCTGGCGATAAAGCCTATTTCTTCCTTGTCGATGATTATTTTAGCCTGTTCATAGGGACTTAAAAGAGCTTTGTTATCTTCACTTTTTCTCAGTTCGAATTTACCTATAACACTCGATATCTTCCGGCAAAAAGCGAAAAAATTTATATCTTCCGGTTTACCGTGATTCGAAACGAAAGCGTCTTCGATCTGACCGCAAAAAATAAACGCCATCTTTTCACTTTGATCTCTTTTTGCATCAACCACGCTACCTAATTCAAAAAGTCTTACGCTTTTATATGAATTTTTGATATTGTAACTTGCGGATTTTATCAAATTTAAAACCAACGTAGTGCGAAGAGTATTTAACTCGGCCGTAATCGGGTTTAAGAGATCAAGTTCGTCGTCCAAAGTATCTATGCCGAATTTTCGCATAAGTTCTTTATTGTCGAAAAAGTAGTGAACGGATTCGAAAAAACCGCTACCGGCGGCTTTTTGTCTATATTTTATCCGTTTTTTATATAGATCGTATATTTTGTTTAAACGACGCTTTTCAACAAATTCAAGAGGTTTAGATTTTATATTGTCGATACCGACGATTCTTACGATCTCTTCGACTATATCCTGCGAATGTTCGATATCCGCACGAAATTTAGGTATCGTTACTTTTATCTTTTCATCGACGAACTCACAACCGAACCCAAGCCTTCTCAAGATCGATTCGATAACGTTTAACTCGATCCTATAACCTATAAAATTTTCGATATAGTTGGGTTCTATTTCCAATCTTTTTGCATCTTCGCCAAAGTCATAAGAATACTCTTTTTCATCGATCAAAACGTTGCAAAAATCGGACATTGCGTCACAAACATACCCCATTCCGAGCGAAAGATCACTCTCACTCCCTCTGGAAGTGTTGTAAAAAAGATCGTCGGCTTCGATTTTCCGTGTCATCTTCAACTCACTCACTAAAGACGGATCGATATAACTAGCTTCTAAAATCACGCTTTGACCGCCGGTAAATTTAGACTCATCGCTTTGATTCAGTCCTACAACGCTTAGTAACTTATCTTCATGATAAACACAAGGTACCCCGTTTTTATCCTTTTTCAAAGAGATGACGGCATGAGCGTTTATATCGGCACACTTTTTAAAATCGTACGCTCGTAAAATAACTCCCGTCGAATGCATAGAGTATTTTAAAACTTGAGAAAAAGGATCGTCGCTATATTTGTCAACGCAAGCGAGTCTAAAAGCTTCGATCAACCCGCCTCTACACTCGTTAATATACGCTATCTTATACAAAAGAGAACATTTTACATCTTCTTCTGCATGAAACTCGATACTTTTTTCATTTAAAGAGACACTTTTAAAAACAGATTCATACTCCAAAAGCTCCCTCTCAAACGCCGCCGCCAAATCCCTCGCAATACCTCTTACACTTTGGCAATCTCCTCTGTTCGCGGTCAACTCGATATCGATAATCGTATCGTTCAGGAGCTCATACTCGCAAAGCTCCTTTCCGAGTTCAAGTTCTCCTATACTCTCATCCAAAATCAAAATGCCTTCATTCATCTTCGGCAACCCGATCTCATCCGCTCCGCAAATCATACCGTTTGATTCGACGCCTCTTAACTTAGCCTCTTTTATGACAAAGCCGTTTCCAAGATCCGCTCCCGGCAAAGCGGCACACACATACTGTCCATCGGCGACATTTTTAGCTCCGCACACTATCTGCGTAACTTTTGAACCTATATCCACCTTGCATACGTTCAACTTATCGGCATCGGGATGTTTTTCGCATGAAAGAACTTTTGCGACCACCACTTTAGAGGGAATTCGAAGTTCGTTTACGCTATCTACCTCCAAACCTATGGAATTTAGTTTTTCACATATTTCATCGACACTTACGTCACATAGATCTATCCACTCTTGCAACCATTTTTTCGTAACTATCATCTAAACTGCTCCAGTAAACGAACGTCGCCCTCAAAGAGCGATCTCAAATCCCCGATCTTATGTATGAGCATAGTGAATCTCTCCACTCCGACTCCAAACGCATAACCGCATACGTTTTCATAACCTACGGCTTTAAATACCGCCGGATCCACCATTCCCGATCCTAAAACTTCAAGCCAACCTGTCTTTGAACAGACTCGACACCCTTCCCCTTTACAAAAAATACAACTTATATCGACTTCACTGCTAGGCTCCGTAAAAGGAAAAAAACTCGGACGGAAACGAACTTTTACATCACCGAACATATATTTTAGAAAATCTTCCAAAATCCACTTTAGATTTGCAAAAGAGATCTTTCCTTCGTCATCCACCATCAAAACTTCGACTTGGTGGAACATCGGCGTATGAGTAAGATCGAAATCCCTTCTAAAAACGGAACCCGGACTGATCATTCGAATAGGCGGTTTACTATGTTGCATAGTGTGTATCTGAACCGGAGAGGTATGAGTGCGAAGAACAAATCCGTCTTTTAGATAGAAGGTATCCTGCATATCCCGTGCGGGATGATGCTTCGGAAGGTTTAACGCCTCAAAGTTATGGAAATCATCCTCCACGAAATCACCTTCTTGAATAGAAAAGTTCAAAGCCACGAAATAGTCGATGATTCTATTCATTGTCTCCATTACAGGATGAAGTGCTCCCGAGGCGGGTTCTAAGTTATAAAGCGTTACGTCAACCGCATCTTTAGCCATCAATTCGTCGATAGCCGCCGCCTGAAGTTTCATCTTTTTAAGATCGAAAAGTTCCGTAAGCTTAGCTTTTTGAATATTGAGATTTTTCGCGAACTCTTTTTTCTCTTCGTTTGGAACCTCTCTCATTTTAGCAAACTGCGCCGCTAAAACACCTTTCTTACCGAATATCTCGATACGAACACTCTCAAGCGTCTCGAGATCATTTGCCTGTTCGATCTTCCGTTGCAATAGTTCCATAAAGCACCTAAAAATTTTTTGTTGATTGTATTGAAAAATCTATTAAGGGAAACTATATTAACATGTCAAACCAACACAAGGAGTCAAAATATGTGTATATTCTGCAAAATAGTCCAGGGCGAAATGCCAAGTAATAAAATATTAGAAAATGACGAGTTTTTAGCTTTTCATGATATATTCCCGAAAGCTCCGGTTCATATTATTATCATTCCAAAAGAGCATGTGGAAAATTTTCAACTAACCCCGCCGCAACTAATGCAGAAGATGACGCCGTTCATTCAGGAAGTGGCAAAACTCCTTGAACTAGATCAAAGCGGTTACAGACTCATCACGAACAATGGAAAGGACGGCGGACAGGAGGTGCCTCATCTGCATTTTCACCTGCTTGGAGGAACGAAGTTGAGTTGGCCGCAACTTGCTGAAAATTCAACGAAAAAAGCTTTGTAAAAAAAATCTCAACGGTAAAAGATCTCTCTACTCTTTTACCGCTTGATTCTCCAAAGCAAGATTATTCAAATTATGTTTATTCAAAAGATCCAAAAGTTTGACGATTCTCGAATATCTTACATCTTTATCTATTCTCACATTTACCGGTTTATCTTTATCGAGCGTTTTCTCAAATATCTCATCCAACTCAAAAAACGATACTTTCTTGCCTTTTACCGCGATTTCATCAACACTAAGCTCGATATTTAAATCCTCTTTCCTTATCTCGTTTGCGGCGGATTCGCTCCGAGGCAAAGTCAAAGAGAGCGCCAACTCCTCTTTTTTAAAAGTGGAACTGACCATAAAAAAGATAAGTATCAAAAATATTACGTCGATAAGCGGCGTCAAATCCGGTGTCAAGTGTTCTCTTCTTTTCATGAAAAAATCTTAAGACTTAAATTTTTAGCTACTTTAGCCTCCAGCTTATCAAGCATACCTATAAGATAATTGTAACCTATATAGTGAGGAATGGCGACAATCAATCCTCCGACCGTCGTGACCAACGCCAAAGAGATACCTCCGGCGAAAACATTCGGATCCCCAAGCCCCAGTTTCGAAATGGCGTCAAACGCTCCAAGCACTCCGATAACCGTTCCAAGAAGGCCTAAAAGAGGAGCAATCGAAGCTATGATGCGAATAGTACTAAGACCTTTTTCATAACCGACCATCTTCTCGCTTAAAATCTCTTTTGCGACTATCTGTCTAACTTCATCGTTTTGCACGCTAAGTTGCGCGTAAATATCATCGACTAAAATATCCGCTTTCGATTTTGCAGTCACAAATTGTATAAACTTTACGATCATAGTCGTAAACCCTACGATATTCAAGACTAGCAAAATGTACATAATAACACCGCCTTGATCGATATAGTGCATAATATCCATTTTTATCCTTTCGTCAATTTAAATTCGATCGGTACTTCAAGCTTTAAAAAATCGACTCCCAAAGCTTTTGGAACAGGCTTTAAAGAGAGTGATTTTATCGTCTTTAACGCTCCGTTTGAGAGAACTTTACGAGAAGAGTTAATAACTTTTATATCACCGATACGTCCGCTAGCATATACTACAAAAACAACATCGACTTCACCCTCTATGTGCATTCGTTTGGCTATTTTAGGATAATACAGTTTCTCTCTTATTTGACGCCTTATTTCGCTTATATAACGATCTTTTATCGTTGAAGTATCTATTTTCGAAATAGGTGCGATAGATCGTTTTGGTATGATAGCCGGCGGCTTTGAGACGACCTTCTCTCTTTTCACCTCTTTTACTTTTTCGATCCTCTTGTGCTTTTTCACCCTTTTCTTTCTTTTTGGTTTGCGAATCTTTTTTTTAGGTTCCACATACGGTTTAGGATTTGGTAAAACTACCGGCTCTATTATCTTCGGGGGCGAAATAACCGGAGGAGGTTTTTTCACAATCACTCTACTTAGCGTTATATGATCAACTTTTGTTTTCTCTTTTACTACCGGAGCGACATTTTCTATACGAGTACGAAGCACGAGTATATGAATCAAACATACGATACAAAAAACTACCAGATATCCAAATTTTGTCACACACATTCCCAAATTATCATATTAGATTCTTTTTTTAAGAGCCTCATACATTTTTTGCATTCGGTTTATTTCGATATTCCGCTCTTTTGCCGCCTTTACTATATAGCCGCACAAAGAATCAAGCTCCGTTTTTCTTCCTTTTTCAAAATCCAACTGCATCGAAGTTTTTGAATTTGAGGTCAAGTTCTCAGCCTGCTTTATCACTTTTTGGATATCACTTTCATTTATTGGCACCTCAAGAACGTTTGCTACCCTCTTTACCTCATGAAGAACTTCATATAAAATATCAGGATATTTTTTATAAATAAGATCCATCGGTTCGTCAAAATACGATGTCATAGTCGCGAAAGTCGATATAAACAGATATTTTTTCCAACACTCATAATGCGCGGTTTCGCTAAGTTTACACTTCAAATAGCTTTTCTTCAACAACTCCTCGAGTTCTCTCATTTTGGATGTGATTTTCTTATCTCCGAAGATCAGATAAAAGAGCGAAGATTTGTTAACGATAACACCTTCACTCTTTTGATGAGAAACCACATAAACACAACCATGACATACAACCGCTTTTGGAAGATATCTCCTTATCCTCTCTTTATGAGCCACGCCGTTTAAAAGAGGAACGATCAAACTTCTTTCGTTCACATATCTATTTATCTCTTCACAAGCGCTTTTTAAATCGTAACTTTTAACCCCAATGAATACAGCATCGAAAATCTCTCCTTCAAAAGGAGGCGAAAGATCCGGTTTTACAACGAACTTTTCATCGCCGTCAATTATTTTCAATCCATTCTTTTCGATAACTTTACGCTGCTTTTCTTTAACGAAAATTTTCACCTCCGACATAGATGACTTTATAAGTTTCGCTCCTAGGTATCCGCCTACTCCTCCCGCACCTATAATCGCTATTTTCATGACAACTCGCACCCTTTAAACACGATCCGATACGACTGAAAACAACCGATAATCAACAAAATATTCATAATAATACGTGCTTTTTCAAAATCACGGTATAAAACAGACCGTAAAACACCTCTTTTTCACCGCTTTTGCCGCAAACTTCAACACTCTGTTTTCTACCGTCGTTTTTTATCACCTTCGCTTCGAACTCGACGCTCTCCCCGCTCTTTAAGGGAGAAAGAAACTTGACATCGCTCTTCGCGAGAACGACAAAAGGATCGTTTACGGCCGCCATAGCGGCAAAATCGGCCGCACAAAAACAAAAACCGCCGTGCACAAGACCCTCGTCATCCACACTCATGATATTTGTCGTCTTTAATACCACTTTGGCGTAATTCTCTTCCAAACATATCACTTTACCGCTTAAAGAGTTATCTATTTTAAGATGTGTTTTTAATTTCATTTCACACTCTCTTGAAGCCATTTTTCAAAATGCTCTATCTGTTTTCTTGTACTTTTTGTTGCCGTAGCACCTTCGGATACTCTGGCGTTCATCGAATTTCTAAGATTTAAATACTCAAGAATATCCTCTTTGACGCAAGGAGCCAAAGCTTTTATGATCTCAAAAGGTAGTTCACTAATATCTATGCCCATCTTTTCCGCCTCTACGACAATCGCACCCGTGATTTTATAGGCGTCACGAAACGCCATATCGCATTTTTTGACAAGATAATCGGCCAAATCGGTAGCACTTAAATGACCGACTTTACAGGCTCTTGCCATATTTTCTCTATTTACGCTCATTGTCGCCAATGCTTCGCTCAATATCTCTATACAAATTTGTGCAGTCTCCACACTGTCGAATACTCCCTCTTTATCTTCTTGCATATCTTTGTTGTACGCTAGCGGTAACCCCTTCAAAACAGTCAAAAGTGAGATAAGATTTCCATAAACCCTTCCGCTTTTTCCTCTTAAAAGTTCGGGTACATCCGGGTTTTTCTTCTGAGGCATTATAGAACTGCTCGTAGAGTAACTATCACTCAAGGTGATAAATCCGAATTCACTGCTAGACCACAATATCAACTCTTCGGAGAGTCTTGATATATGCATCATAATAACTGAAATATTATATAAAATATCCAATGCGAAATCTCTGTCACTCACCGTATCGAGACAATTTATAGTCGGCTCTTTAAATCCCAACGCCTTTGCCGTATGAACTCTATCTATATCGTAAACCGTTCCGGCAAGTGCCGCACAACCTATCGGCGAGAGATCGTTTCGCTCATAAGAGCTCTCCAATCTCTGAATATCTCTTTTAAACATACTCATATATGCCAACATATGATAAGCGAAATTTATCGGCTGTGCATGCTGCAAATGCGTCATACCGGGAAGAATCGTATCCGTATGCTCTTTCGCGATTTCAAGAAGAACCTTTTCAAGTTTAAAAAGCAGAAATTTTATCTTTAAACCGTTTTTTTGAACATAAAGTCGAAAATCCAAAGCCACCTGATCATTTCTACTTCTTGCCGTATGAAGCTTTTTACCGCTATCGCCTATCAATTGCGTCAAACGCTTTTCGATAGCCATATGAATATCCTCGTCGGCTATATCGAAAACAAAACTATCACTCTCTATCTCCTCTTTGATCCTATTTAAACCTGTAACGATTTCTTCAAGTTCGTTTTTGGTAATAATTCCTCTTGATTCAAGCATCCTAGCATGAGCTATCGAGCCTTTTATATCTTCGGCATACAGTTTTTTATCAAAGAGCAAAGAAGAATTGAATCTATCCAAAAGCTCCGAACTTTTTTGAGTTACGCGACCGCTAGCTAGTTTTTCCATAATCACCTCGAACTTTTTTAGAGCTGATTATAGCTAAAAAAGTTATAAACCGGGAAGTCTTGGAATCTTATTCAACTTAGAGTTTTTATAGTACCAGCCCCACCCCTTCTTCAACCAATGCCCCACTAGCGGCATAGGAATCATCATCGCTTTTTTATCGCTCCTGTAAACAAAAGCGGCACCATCACCGCTATCCATTACACAAAGGATATTTAAATGTTCTTTATAACCTTTTCTCTCACTACCGTTTTTTTGAGTCGAATTGATATTAAAAGCACAGTTTCTCGCCATAACCTCCGCTATATGCCCCTGTTTCGCTCTCCAATCCGGTCCTTCGAGTGCCGCGGAATCACCGATAGCGTAAACGTTTTGTTCTTTTTGTTCATCAAATACCACTTCACAATAGTTATTGATTCTCACAAAGCCCGCATCATTTAGAGGTAGATCCGAATTTTTAAAAACTTTATGACCGCTGCCCGCGGCTATGAAAAGAGTCAAGTCACTCTCGGTAAAAGTGGCATCCTCAAAAAGTATTCCTCCCTCTTTAAATTCGGCGATCTTTTTTCCCGTAATCTTTTCGATATCCAATCTTTTAAAATAACCGTCCATCATTTTCAAAGCTTGCTTACCCATTCTAGCACCCGGCTCTTTCATCGGAGCAAAAAAAGTCAACTCGAAATTTTTTCTGATACCCAGCTTTTTTAATTTATGATGAACATTAAAAAGCAGTTCGAAAATCGGTCCTCCTCTTACATTCGAAGGATCTTTGGGATTACCTCCGAAACCGAAACAGATTTTACCGCTTCCTTTTTTTATCAATAGATCCAAAGAATCTTTGATCTGCAACGACTCTTGCGGCTTTGAGCATATGCTTAAAGTATTTTCTATCCCCTTATGTTCGACTTTATCGCTTCCAAGCGCTATCACAAGATATTCGTAATCATACCGAGAGTTTTTACAGTAAACTCTCTTTTGCGTACTCTTTATAGATTCCACTTCGTCTATGACCAAGTTAAATCCATGAACGTCTTGCAGCTTTCGCAAAGAGACGGTTACCTCTTCGAAAGTTGCTTCCGCAGTTGGAACCCATATGGATGTAGGATATACATATAGATATTCACGATCCGATATCAACGTAACGTCGAAATCATATTTTCTAAGATATATAGCCGCTTCTATTCCCGCAAATCCTCCGCCGAGTATCAAAACATTTTTCATACATACTCCTTTTATAAGCATGACTTATTTATTATATAAGCAGATATTAATAATATTATAGTTTATTTGTATTTATATATATCTTAATCGAAGTAAAAAGAGGCACGGCGGAGATCCTCCGCCGCATTAATATTTAAAGTTGAGGTCCTGCTAGCGAATAGTCGAATTCCGCATCGTCTTTCAAATATTTTTTGAAATTTTCGACAAACATCGTCGCAAGTTTCTCTCTAGTTTTTAGATACTCATCCTTATCTTCCCAAGCATTTTTCGGATTTAACACTTTAGAATCCACACCGGGCAAATTTATCGGAAAGTGAAGTCCGAACAACTCGGTAGTATCAAAATCACTTTTTAAAATCGAACCGTCCATAATAGCATCGATACACGCTCTGGTCGCCTTTAAACTCATTCGCTTACCGACACCGTAAGCACCGCCTGTCCAGCCGGTATTTACAAGATAGACATTTACATTATGTTTTTCTATCTTTTCACCCAAAAGTTTTGCGTAAACGGTAGGATGAAGAGGCAAAAAAGCTTCGCCGAAACACGCACTAAAAGTCGCTACCGGTTCGGTGATGCCTCTCTCGGTACCGGCTACTTTTGCTGTATATCCGCTCAAAAAATAGTACATAGCCTGCTCTTTTGTCAACTTACTAACGGGAGGAAGCACACCGAACGCATCGGCACTTAAAAAGATAATATTTTTAGGATGATCGCCTTTTAAGGAAGGTTCGAAGTTTTCGATATGATATATAGGATACGATACTCTGGTGTTTTCGGTTTTAGATCCGTCTTTAAAATCAACCACACCTTTTTCGTCAGCCACCACATTTTCCAAAAGCGCATCTTTTTTGATGGCTCCGTAAATTTCCGGCTCGCCTTCGGGATCAAGACCTATACATTTTGCATAGCATCCGCCTTCAAAGTTAAAAATACCTTCATCATCCCAGCCATGCTCGTCATCGCCGATCAATCTTCTTTTCGGATCGGCCGAAAGTGTCGTTTTACCTGTTCCCGAGAGCCCGAAAAAAAGAGCCGTATCGTTATCGTCACCTACATTGGCCGAACAGTGCATCGGAAGTTTCCCTTCTAAAGGAAGCCAATAATTCATCATCGAAAAGATACCCTTCTTCATCTCCCCGCCATACCAAGTACCGCCGATAATCGCGACATTTTCCTCAATGTTAAAAACTACGAAAACTTCTGAATTTAGTCCGTGTTTTCGCCACTGATCGTCAACGACTTTACAAGCGTTATATAAAACGAAATCGGGTTTAAAATCTTCAAGTTCCTCTTGCGTCGGTCTTATGAACATATTTCTGACAAAATGAGCCTGCCAAGCTATCTCGGTTATAACTCTAATTTTTTTCTTGCTACTTTCGCTCGCACCGCAAAAGAGATCTTGAACATAGATATCTTTTCCCTCGAACTCTTTTCTCGCTTTATCGTAAAGCTCGTCAAAGACCTCTTTAGAGACGGGTTGGTTTATATCACCCCATGAAATATACTGATTTGAAGGCGGTTGATTGACAAAATACTTATCTTTTGGACTTCTTCCGGTAAAAATACCCGTATCAACCATCACGGCACCGTTGGCGGAAACTCCCTCTTTGTCTTGCTCCACTTCGTGTCTATATAGTTCATCATAATCCGTATTGTAATAGATATTTTTTACATCAGATATACCCAACGCCTGAAGATCCGCTTTTGTGATCATCTTATATCCCTTATTTCTAAAATTTATATATAAAATCGGAAATGCGATTTATTATTTAAATATTGACAAAAGCACACCGGCCGCAACCGCCGACCCGATAACTCCTGCGACGTTCGGCCCCATAGCATGCATTAGCAATATATTGGACTTGTTATACTCCTGTCCGACTTTACTCACGACTCTTGCCGACATAGGAACAGCTGAAACACCGGCCGCACCGATAAGCGGATTTATAGGCTCTTTTGAAAGCTTGTTCATAAGCTTCGCCATCAAAACACCCGCAGCCGTACCGGCGGCAAATGCAAGAAGACCTATTACCATGATTCCAAGAGTCTCCGCCACTAAAAACTTATCCGACGCAAGCTTCGATCCCACACCGAGTCCCAAAAAGATCGTAACTATATTAATAAGCGAATTTTGCATCGTATCGCTTAATCTGTCAACAACCCCGGTCTCTTTTGCGAAGTTACCAAAACACAACGCTCCGATCAACGGTGTCGCATCGGGAAGTATTAAAATCGTCAACATCAAAACTATCAACGGAAAAAGCATTTTTTCCAATTTAGAAACTTGTCTTGTCGTCACCATTTTAATTTGACGCTCTTTTTCGGTAGTAAGAGCTTTCATAATCGGCGGTTGAATAACAGGAACAAGCGCCATATACGAATATGCCGCAACGGCTATGGCTCCAAGAAGCTCGGGCGCCAACTCCGTCGCAATAAATATGGACGTAGGACCGTCGGCTCCTCCGATAATACTAATAGCCGAAGCTTGTTTCATACTGAAGTCGAAAACACCCGCTTGAGCAAGCGCCGCGGCTCCGACAAGCGATCCGAATATCCCAAATTGAGCCGCACCGCCCAATAGAGCGGTTTTAGGATTTGCAAGTAAAGGACCAAAATCCGTCATCGCTCCAACTCCCATAAATATCAATAAAGGAAAAAATTCATTCGCGATACCCATATTATATATGATACCGAGCATTCCATGGTCACCCGCTAGATTTGCGATGGGGATATTAGCCAAAATACCGCCGAATCCTATCGGAATTAACAAAAGAGGTTCGAACCCTTTTGCGACAGCAAGATAAAGTAGTATAAAACAGACGATAAACATGATGATTCTACCGCCGCTTTGAGCGAAAGTCGTCATCTCTTGACCATCCGCCGCCTTTACTCCCTCTTTCGGATTAAATATGGCGTTCAATCCTGTTGTATGATAAAAACTTTTAAACAGTTCCGTTACCGTTTTGTGTTCATATGCGTCATCCTGCGAAACAGCTGTTTTAGTTACCTCTTCATGCACCGCGGTACCGCCGGCATTTAAGAAACTCGGCAATACCAACGTCAATGAGACAAAAAGAGATAAAAGAAAATTCTTTATTTTCATGGATTACTCCATCGTCGCTAAAAGTTGACCGTCCGTCACCGCATCGTTAGGATTTACCTCCAAACTTTTGAGCACACCATCTTTTGGTGCCGGAATATCGATCTCCATCTTCATAGCCTCGAGAATCATAATAGTATCTCCCTCTTTAAGAGCGTCGCCGATATTGGCTACGATTTTCCAAACATTTCCGGGTGTTTGAGAATGTACTTCTACACTCCCCTTCCCTCCGCCGGTTGCAGGCTCTGCGGCAGCGGGAGCGCCGCTTTGTACGGGAGCGGCGTTCGTAACCGCGACTTGACCGTCATGACCTTCCGTCACATCTACATTATATTTCTTACCGTTTACGACTACCGTATATTGACCAGCCATTTCATTACTTCCTTTTGTTGTATTCTGTGTACTGTTTTTTCTTACGTTTACTTTCGCTTCGCCTTTTAGGAAAGTTATACCTTTATCTCCGCAAGACGCAGCTATAAAAAGATTTTCATCCGTCAGATCTATACCATTTTGTTTTAAAATATCTTCAAAATGTTTCATCGATTTTTCCGGATCGGCATCGGCTAGCTCGAGTGCACTTTTTGTCGTAGGTTCGAGCTTGAGTTGTTTACTCGCCAATTCGACAACTTCAGGATCCGGTTTTACAGGAGTTTTACCGAAATATCCCAGTACCATTCTACCGTATCCCGGCGCTATCTGTTTCCAAGGTCCGAACATGACATTCGCATATGCCTGCTGCCAATAAAACTGCGATACGGGTGTTACGGACGTTCCGTATCCTCCCTTCTCGACAACCTCTCTCATCGCTTTGATCACTTCAGGAAACTTATCAAGCGAGTCGTTATCTCTCATCATTTGAGTATTTGCCGTCAATGCGCCGCCAGGCATCGGAGAGAAGGGAATAAGCGGTGAAACCTGAGTGGCTTCGGGCGGTATGAAATAATCACTCAGACAATCTTTAAGTACCTCTTCGTACTCCAATACCTTCTCTATATCAAGCCCTCCCAAATCGAAATTAGATCCTTTCGTGGCATGAAGCAGAGTAAGGATATCGGGTTGCGAAGTCCCTCCGCTAACGGGGCTCGCAGCCAAATCTATACCGTCAACTCCGGCGTCCAATGCGGCAAGATAACAAGCAACACTAACCCCTGCGGTTTCATGCGTATGAAGTCTGACATGAACATCTTCGGGAAGAAGCCCTTTAGCCATTTTTATGGTTTCATAAACTTTATGAGGACTCGAAGTTCCACTTGCGTCTTTAAAACAAACACTGTCATACTCTATTCCGGAATCAAGAATCTCTCTTAAAACTTTTTCATAAAAGGCCACATCATGTGCACCGCTACATCCTGGAGGCAGATCCATAAGTGTGACGACCACTTCATGGTTTAATCCGTGTTTTTTTATACACTCGCCGCTATATTTCAAGTTTTCGACGTCATTCAGCGCATCAAAATTACGGATTGTAGTGGTACCGTGTTTTTTAAAAAGTTTTGCATGAAGATCGATAAGCTCACTACTTCCGGTATCAAGCATCACGGTGTTTACACCTCTAGCGAGTGTTTGAAGATTCGCCTCGGGACCTACGATTTCTCTAAATCTATCCATCATATCGAAAGCGTTTTCATTGAGATAGAAGAAAAGACTCTGAAATCTTGCCCCGCCGCCGAACTCAAAATGGCTAATTCCCACATGTTTTGCCGCCTCAAGCGCAGGGAAGAAATCTTCCATCAATACACGACCGCCGAATACGGACTGAAAACCGTCCCTGAACGTCGTATCCATTATATCAATAAGTTTTTTTGCCATACTTTATTTATCCTTTTTTGTACTCTGTTATAGCCGCCGTAATCGCCGCTATAACCTCTTCATCTTCGGAAACTGCCGCCTTTTTGCTTACAGCTTTTACCGGAGCTACCGATGCGGGTTTTTGGGGGAAATATTTGTTTACGAGTTTTGCCTGTAGTTTCAATATATTTATAAGCAAAAGCAAGAAAAGAAAGACCGTCGTCATACCGAGAAACATAAATTTCAGTCCCTCTATAGCGAAATTCACTTCCATCTAGCCTCCTAGTTTAAGGTATCTTTTAATAGTAACACAAGATACTTTAAATGGGGATAAGTAGCAAATGGTTACATTGGCAAAACGAACTTTAACTTTTATTTGTCATGGTAATGTTACTTTTCGTGATAGTTTATATATCAGCGGTTAGAGATATACTCTTCCAAAAAATTTTGCATAGATTTTCTACGAAGTTTTTTCGTATATTCCATTACGTTCAGATTTGTCGAATCTTTGGCATTTATGTCAGCGCCTTTATCGAGCAAATAACCGGCGATCTCCTCATATCCGTAACAAGCCGCTTGCATAAGAGGAGTAAAACCGCTCTTTCTTTTCGTAATATTTACATCCATATTTTTCTCTTCGACAAGATATTTGACAAGCTCGAGATCACCGTTTACTATCGCTTCATCAAGTAAAGAGACGCCTTGTGCGTCGGTAGAGTAAATATCCATACTATTATCTATAAGTAGTTTCATACTCTCGAACGAACATTTATGGTGCAAAGCATAAAACAAAAGAGTCTCTTCGTTTTCATTTAATTCGTTTTCAACGATCATATCAAGATTCGCTCCGTTTTTTATAGCTTTTTTTATCGCGATATAATTATCTTCCTTTATCGCTTCGACGATCCCGTATTCGTCCATATTTAGTTATTCCCTTTCTTTAGAAGTTCGATTTGGAGTATAGCATAAGTATAGCATAAAAGATTAGAATTTCTGATAATTAGAAAATTTCGAAGTGGATTCGAATAAGAAATTGAGAGAGATGAGTTTTTCATCCCGGATAAACTTCCGGAATGAAAATTTTAGTTATTTTAGACCATGAATATATTCGGCAACGGCTTTCATATCCGCATCGGAATAAGAAGCTACTTGGCCTTTCATAAGACCGCCCATTCCGTGTTGATTTAAAGTACCCGCTTTGTAACCTTTTAGTTGTTCTACTGTTTTCGCAACATCTTGACCGGAGATAACAGCTGATTTACCAAGAGCTTTTTTCTCACCTTTTGCACCATGGCATCCCGCACATTTCTTATAAAGCGCCGCACCGTCAGCCGCTAAAAAACTCATCGCACCTAATGCTAAAACCGTTAAAACTACTTTTTTCATATTTTCTCCTTAATTATTTTGATTTTTATTATATATTTATTACTTTAAACTTTGGATATACTCGGCAACGGCTTTCATATCCGCATCGGAATAAGAAGCTACTTGGCCTTTCATAAGACCGCCCATTCCATGAAGGTTAAGTGTTCCCGCTTTGTAACCTTTAAGATCTTCAACGATCTTGTCGGCACTCAAACCGGCAATTACCGCAGATTTACCAAGAGCTTTTTTCTCACCTTTTGCACCATGGCATCCCGCACATTTCTTATAAAGCGCCGCACCGTCAGCCGCTAAAAAACTCATCGCACCTAGTGCTAAAACCGTTAAAACCACTTTTTTCATATTTTCTCCTTGTTTAAGTTTGATTTAAATTATAATGCTAAAAATTTAGCAAGATGGGACATTTCCACTGTCACTGCCGTACTCATAGAGGAAATCGAACAGATCATCAAGATATTTATCTTTTACATCCTTAACGTTAGGACATATTTTCTTTATTTCATCTTCAAGTTTACCGCCCTCTTTCAACTCTTCCCATTCATCCTGAGTATGTTTAGCCGCCATTTTGGCACCGTTTATTCCACAGGGTTTTTTCAGCTTTTTAAGGTAAAGCTTTTGACCTTTCGCGGGATCAGCTGATACCGTTGTCGTAGCAAAGCTTGCAAGAAGCAAGGCGGTAGCTGCAACACCCGAAACTTTTCTCATCTGTTCTCCTTAAATTTTAATTACAACACAATTATAAAATACAAAAGTGAAGTAATCGTGGAAATTATATTGTTTTTTATTTAAATTTTCACTTTAATTTACCAAATATCTTATATTTTTCCCAATAAATATCGACGGCCTTCTCCAACTCTTCATCCGTCAGGGTGGTTTTCGTCTTCAATCCGTAACGTGCAATCTGATCTTTTCTTAGTGCGGACGTAAAATAGTTCGGATTTTTTAAGAAGTCTATTATAGCCGATTTAACCGGCATTTCACTGCTATATTTCAAAAGATACCTCATAAAGATCTTCTGCATTCCCAAAGACATCTGCTTGTGACATCTCATGCAATTCTCTTCATATATATTCTCTTTCGCAAAACCTTGTATCTTCATACCTAAAAAAGAGAGCAAAAAGATTATATTTATAATTTTTCCCAATATACCCTCACTTTTGTTCCTTTATTTACTTTAGAAATGAATTTAATCTTTATGCCGTACTCGTCCAATATGGACTTTACGATATTCAATCCCAATCCAAATCCCCCCTCACTGGAGTTAAATCTGGAAAATCTATCGAAAACCGCATCGATATCTTTTTGCGAAATACCAATACCCCCGTCTTCTATCTCTATATAGCCATCTTCAAGCGTCACTTTAATATAACCGGCTTTTTTATTGTATTTTATCGCATTTGAAAGTAGGTTGTCTATGACTCTGGTCATCTTCGTTCTATCAATATATATAAAAACATTCCGCTTTAAACTCGTAATAAACTCTATATTTTTCGATAAAGCTATAATTTTGAAGTATTCTATTCGTTCGCTTAATAATTTATAAAGATCTATACTTTCATCTTTAGATATAACTTTATTGCCAAGAGCCGTAAATGTCAAATCTTTATAGATATTTGAAATTGTTCTTGATGCTATATCTATACGCCTGATCTTCTTGGCCACAATCGGATCGAGCTTCTTTTGATCGATCATCTCGATATTTGTCAAAATCGCGGTTACGGGCGTATTTAACTCATGTGTCGTATCTTTAATAAAGCGATCCAAAAAACTAAGAGTGTTTCTCATCGGACGAAGCATCAATTTAAGAAGATAATACCCCACAAATAGAAAAATCAAAAACAGTATGGTACCGTAAGCTATAACCTCCGTTTTGACGAAATTTAGCCAAACACCGTCATCGCTTATCTCGATGACTACATACATCGTACCAAGATAGTACGATTCAAGAAGCCTTATATAATGTATGTTGTCATTAACGGAGTACAATGTTTTGTCGAGGTTCACGCTCTCCTCTTTGAGCGTAGTAAAAATTAGCTTTTTACTACTGTCGTAGATAGCGGATCTAAAATTTTCAAACCGGGGATATACCTGCTCCTCTTCAAAGTGTTCATGAAGATATTTTAGCTTGGATATCAATAAAAACGAATCTTCCTGAAGGCGATTTGTTTGTCCCTCCAGCATCAAATCTTTTTGAAGGTTATAATATATAAAAGCCAAAAATGCCAATATAATGATTGAAAATATCGAGTAGAGAAACAAAAACGCAAAAAGCGTCTTTCTCTCAGCCCTGTGTAAATTTGTAGCCCTGCTTCTTGATACTGACAATTTTTTCTTTACCTAATACTTTTCTTAAATTTTTTATATATGTCCTAAGCGACGCTTCGGACGCGTTTTCATCATAGTCCCACACGGTATCGTATATTCTCTCATGAGAGATAATCTGTTCTCTATTTTGCAAAAAAAGTTTTAACAATCTTGACTCTTTTTTATTTAGCACCACCTTTTCACCGTCTATATATAAAAGGTTTCCGCTTATGTCATATTCGATGTTCTCGTCTATTTTGATTTTTTCACTATTGGAATGAAAAAAATCTCTCTTTAAAATCGTCTCCATTCTAACTAAAAGCTCTTTGAGTTCGAATGGTTTTCTTATATAATCGTCACATCCGCTCTCATATCCTTTGCTCAAATCATCTATCGAATCAAACGATGTGATGAAAATCGCCGGTGTGGTGATCTCTCTTTTTCGAATTTCCGTCAAAAGATCGAAACCGTTCATCTGAGGCACTTTTACATCAAGTAGTAAAATGTCGTAACTATTTTCATATATCAAATCAAGAGCTTCCTCTCCATCTTCCACGCATTCTACATCGTATCCTTGTTCTTGAAGATACTCTTCAACCGTTTCATTGAGCATTACATCATCTTCCAATAGCAACACTTTTTTCTTTTTCATCTATCTTCTCACATTTATAAACTTAATTAAAACCTCTTTTCCTTATGATAGCATAAAATTTATTTGGTATAATAGTAAGCTTTTATTAAGAAGATTTTTACAAATAAAACGAAAGAACCGAATTTGAACAAAAAAAGAGACGCTTTTACCCTATTTGAACTGATGATAGTCGTCGTCATTATAGGTATAGTATATTCTCTAGTTCTTGGACGCTTCGATACAAAACGGTATATGAAAATAGCCGAACTCGGCTCTTTACGTGAGATTATGCGCACAAAACATAAGGAGGGAGTGAGAGTTGATCTATACCTATATGACAACTGCGAAAAAAGCGCACTCTTTTTAAACGGGGAATATCAAGAGGATATGAAGATCGATATAAAACCGAAAATGTTCAAAAACCTGAAAGTTTATAAAAGCGACCAATTCGCAAACGAAAGGGAGATAAACTTTTCTCCCGTAGTTATAGACGATAAACTTTACAAAGTCTGCTTTCAATTTACGGTATTTCCAAACGGAAGCAGCTCCAACTATATAGTAGAACAAGATGGACGCTATATCATATTCCCTCCATATTTCGAAGATGTAAACCAAACTAATAGCCTACAAGAAGCGCTCACACTATTTACGCACAAAAATCAAAAACGGATCGATAGTTATGAGTAGAAGCGCTTTCACTCTCATAGAAGTACTCGTAAGCGTCGCTATTTTAGCGGTAGTGGCCACCGGACTTTTCCAAATCTCGTTAAACGGTAAAAATAATTTCGAATTTCTTTACGAAAAAGCTAAGTTCGATCGAAAAAGTTCCATCGCACTTATGCATAACAACCCGAAATATCACCATAAAGAAAAAGAGTTCTACGAATTTTTAAGAGACGGTTACGACATAAAAGATGATGAGATAAGACAATACCTAAAAAAAGAGAAGGTATCATATTCGCAGGAAGAATACACAACGTTCTCGCCTTTGGGCGAATATGACGGCGACTTGACACAAAACCAAAATCCTTTGGCACAAAGCGTAACACTGATCTTCAATAAAATCGTCGTCTCAAATAAAAATCAATCGACTTATGCATATAAGATAGAGATAAAATGAAAAAATCAAGAAACGCTTTCACACTTATAGAACTTATCATATCGGTTTTTTTACTCGGAATGATCGTCTATTTTTTATATACAAGTGTTGCGAATCTACAAAAATCAAATCAAATTTTCGAAAAAAAGAGTCAAAGCGCTTTCACAAACCAAAGAATCCTTGCGATGATGCAAAAAGATATATTTTATGCCACAAAGTTCTCGATACGCGGTCAAGAAAACTCTCTCGTCGATATGCAAAGCACAAATTCGATTTTCGATATAGACTATCCGTATGTAACTTGGCTTTTGAAACCTGATCTAAAGAAGCTGGTTCGCTTTGAATCGATACTGCCTTTTAAAGATATGAATGCCAAAAATAATCCTTATTTTCATATGAGCATCATAAACAAAGAGTGTGAAAAATATAAAGTTTATCAATCAAAAGATAAAGAAAATATATTAATCTATATCAAATTCAAAGATGAAAATCCATTGGTTTATGAGTTTTTTAAACCTCTTAAACCAATGGATACCAATAAAACGAAAAGAAGAGGTTCTTTAGTCTCTTCTACATATTCTGGTCAGTAGTAGTATCGCTTACATCGCTTTTGTGGGTGATGCTTGGTCCGAAAACTTTTTTGATAACCGTTTTGAGACCTTTTTCATTCTCTTCGTACTCTCTTTCCGCCTCTTGCATAGAGAGTTCCCATCCTTGCGCAAAGCCCGGGGCTTTTAGCATCATCTTTCTAAGAGCGGAGTCATATATATTTAAAAGTCTAAGTTCGTTTCTACCCGGTTTTTGACCAAGCGTTTTTACGGTTACACGAAGATTTTCATTCTCTTTTTTTAGTTTTTCAAAATCTTCTTCAAGCTTCTTGCTTCCCTCTTGCGTCAGTTTCATCTGTCTCTCAAGATGATTTTTATAATCCTTCAACTCCTTTTTATAGTGCCTTACGGTAAAAAAACTTTTTATGCCCCACAACAAAATACCGACACCAACTCCTATTCCCAAGGATAGATAATCCAGATTCTCCATCTTCAATACTCCATAATATATAATTTTATTGATTATAACATCTTCGAGATATGTTTTAAAGAAAATTGGTAAAATAAAGTATAAGTTTGAGATTTTGTTTAGTGTGGTAATAAAAGTGGCGCGCCCTGCAGGAGTCGAACCTGCGACCTTTGGTACCGCAAACCAATGCTCTATCCAGCTGAGCTAAGGGCGCAAAATTATTTGAGCAGTGATATTATACAAAAGAAACTTAAAAGCTTATTGGTTTTATTCTCAAATGACAAAATTTTAGTATAATTTAATAATAATGTAAAATTTTATTTGCTAAAATCATATCGTTATGAAATAATATTTTACTTATGGAGACAATTTTGCGATTCAAAACACTCTTTTTCTCACTCCTCCTTTTATCAGGCATCTTATATGCGGATATCTCCATAAAAAACGACAAATGCGGTTACGGTTACGACAGTTATGAGGGCACGATAAAAAAAACTCCCTTTTTCAAACCAAAATGTACCACACTTGTCCAAAACTCAAATCATAAATTGAAGCTTATACGAATAACTGATTTACAATATCTATTTAAGCATTTAGGCATTACTAAAAATAGACAATTTTTCAACAACCATTTCGTCAAAAAGATTTTTGACAATCCCCATATCAACAGTTATACCCTGACATACATGATCTATCAAGATATCACCGTATTTAAAAAGGTCTTACAAAATGATAAAATAGAGTTTGATTTACATAATCCGGGTTTTTTATCCGAATTCGGAGATAGCTATATAAAGGAGGTGAAAAGCGGAGGTGAACATATTCTGTTTTTTCATATTCTAACAGACTCGCTCTTAGAGTATGAAAAATCTAAAAAGACTATGAAACGCTCGCTTAGGAACATAGAGGAGTTTAAAAGAGCGATTGAAAAGGTATCGAAAAATCAACAGGTAGTAGTAAAAGAGCTTTTTACGAAATCTCTTGACTTTATTCCTCAAAACGAATTATCTAACTCTTTTACATCCTTGAAAAATTTTGAGAAGATGATCAAAAAGAACAGTATTCCCTACAAATATTCGACCCAACCTTATCTTGATTTAAATACAACACTCATAGAAGAAAAAAAGAGAGATCTCCAAAAAAAAATAGACGATATTCTTCTTATTAAATCCGAGCTGAACGATTACAATTATTACAGGCACAACCCCGAACTATTTCTGCCGATTGATACGAACAACTCAAGATATATTCGCAAAATTTACGAGAAAAATAAAGAACTGTTAAAACATGTCCGACAAAACCCGACCATTTTTACCGAATTAAATACAACTCTACCGAAAAAAGAGTTACCCATAAGATACAAAGCCTCGCGACTTGATCAAACGATAAATCTCAACCCTCAATATATAACTCTAAATACAAAAGAGTCCGTTACAAAAATCAAACCCGACAAAAAGATAAAAATATACCTTCTAAGCAAGCTGGATATACAAAATAAAGGACAGCTTCTTAGAATTAAAAACACCATTATCTGTGAAACGGACGGGAAAAGATATAAAAAAACCGACACAGGAATTCTTTTTGATACCTACGTCAATTTTAGCGGTCTAAGATTTGAATCGATTTTAAACGATTACGGCACGACTATGCTCTCTCTACCTTTTAATAAGTATGAACAATTCATAGACACCGAAGGAGTAGGTATAATAGATAAAGCTAATTGCGGATATGAAATATCCGAGAAAAACGAACTTAAAATTTCTTGTAAAAACATTATCTACAAACCTATTAGGCTAAAATTTGTTCATGAAGAAGATTTTTAAAATCTATACCGGCAAAATATAGTGCTTTTTTTATTTGATGTTCGTCATATACCGAAATCCCGTTCAATTCCAAAATTTTTGATGTTACTCCTTTGCCCTTTTTTAACTTTCCTTCAAACGTACCGTCGTAAATCAAACCGCTAGAACAAGAAGGGCTCTTTGATTTTAATATCGCCACTTTTATATTGTATTTCATACAAAGATCAAGCGCAACATCTGCTCCTTTAAGAAAATACGAAGTAACATCTTTACCGTTTTTATTTATAACCTTGTTTGTATCTACGGAAATTTCACTCTGTAATCTCGGAACTGCGAGTCCCCCGGCTATTTCCGGACAAATAGGTACGACAAAACCCTTTTTATATAATTTATAAAGCGATTCGTTTCTCTTTTTTACTATACCGTCATAACGAACTCGTTCCCCTAATAAACAACTGCTGACTAATATTTTTATTTTCATCGTCAACTCCTAAAACTATTTTTCAAAAAGTCGATATCCATAGTATATCAATATATAGAAGGTAGCATATGAAACATAAAAAATTGACTAAAAACGATGCACCAAAAAATATCACTAATAATGAAAAGGTTTTATCCGAAAACGATTTTATCGTATCTAAAACCGACTCAAAAGGTGTTATTACATACGGTAACCGTATCTTTATAAATATTAGTGGCTATGAAAAAAATGAAATTATAGGAGCAAATCATAATTTGATAAGACATCCCTTTATGCCTAGAGTGGCATTTAAACTCGTATGGGATCTGATCTCGCAAAAAAAGGAGTTTTTCGGCTTTGTAAAAAATCTCGCAAAAGATGGAGGGTACTACTGGGTATTTGCATATATTACAGCCGATCTCGATTCTAACGGAAATATATTAGGATACACATCGGTCAGAAGAAAACCCTCATCCGATGCGATCGAAGAAATAACGAAAATATATAAACTATTAAACGATGCGGAGAGTAGAGGCGGGATCAGCGCTTCCGAAAAACTTCTAAACGAATATTTAAACGACAATAAAACCACTTATGAAAAATTTATACATCAACTTCAAATGGGAGCTTTGGCATGAGTAAGAATTTCAAAAATATTAACTTTACTATTTTATTTATTACCGCAGTTTCACTCGCGCTATTTATGCTCGTAAATGAAAATTTCATCGCATTTACCGGTGGTATTGTAATGATCGGATTATCTCTTTTTCTATCCTCAAGCGATGATTCGCATAGTGATAAAGAGCTTTTAAAACAGATATATAAAGTATCTACGCTTGCAAGCGAAGGAAAATTATCGTCACGCATCTGGGTTACAAACGATAAAAGCGACCTTGAAAAGACTGCTTGGGCGATCAACGATATGCTCGATCAAACCGAAGTTCTCCTTCGTGAAACAAGAAATACTATAAAAGAGATAAATCAGGGGAAACTATATAGAAGTACTTTTCCTCAAGGTCTTCACAGCGAATTCAACATCACGGCTCGCGCAATAGAACAAGCGGTAAACGTTATGAAACACAATGTCAAAGATCAGATAAGAGGAAGCCTTACTTCAAAATTCAGTAAAATTGGAAACGGTATCAAGGGTGGTCTTGACGTTATTACCAAAGATTTAAAAATTACAAATAGCGTCTCGGATGA
>Ga0256914_1001004_pt1 | contig 26837 bp, 24 predicted proteins | sample HulkmetaG_FD_191571 | JGI IMG/M metagenome (GOLD analysis project Ga0256914, IMG submission 191571) | Hydrothermal chimney microbial communities from Main Endeavour vent field at the Juan de Fuca Ridge, Pacific Ocean - Hulk | ecosystem: Environmental > Aquatic > Marine > Hydrothermal vents ... | reverse complement strand
TTTTGCCTTAGAAAATTCGTTATATCCGAATAGCAACTACGAACCCCGTCCAGGACGGCGCTCGCAGACCATACCGTTGCAACTGGAATAGCCCCGTAAGGGGATTGCAACGACGAGGAGATGTACCAGGCGCGATACCCGCGAATAACGTTGCAACTGGAATAGCCCCGTAAGGGGATTGCAACTACGACGTAGGCCAGGTCTACGGCCTGATTACCGTTGAGGTTGCAACTGGAATAGCCCCGTAAGGGGATTGCAACTTCGTAGCGGCTTCGTGCTTCCTTGGTGCTTATGCCTGTTGCAACTGGAATAGCCCCGTAAGGGGATTGCAACCGGACACGGTGCCCGTGGCCGTCCATCGGAATCATTATGAAGTTGCAACTGGAATAGCCCCGTAAGGGGATTGCAACTTTTCGCCGCGAGGGCGCTCAAGAGTATTCTTTCTAGTTGCAACTGGAATAGCCCCGTAAGGGGATTGCAACCTCAAGTACACGGTGTTTTGGTAACGTCGCCCTGTTTTCCGGTTGCAACTGGAATAGCCCCGTAAGGGGATTGCAACTTTGGGTCCTCTAGTTGCATCACAACAGACAAGCTACGTTGCAACTGGAATAGCCCCGTAAGGGGATTGCAACGTCAGGATTTACAATCTCGGCAAAGTAGAGGATTCTACCGGTTGCAACTGGAATAGCCCCGTAAGGGGATTGCAACTCGTCTGGACCTGCGTAGCGGCGCGCATGTACGCCTCGTGTTGCAACTGGAATAGCCCCGTAAGGGGATTGCAACGACTCCGGTGTTATCACCGGAGAGCAGACCTTGGAACCACGTTGCAACTGGAATAGCCCCGTAAGGGGATTGCAACCTCCACTTCTTTTGGAATGCCCTGCGCGCCTGATACAGGCGCGGTTGCAACTGGAATAGCCCCGTAAGGGGATTGCAACCTGACGTAGAGATTGCAGAATTTATTGCCCAGCAGATTAAGTTGCAACTGGAATAGCCCCGTAAGGGGATTGCAACGATAAGCTCCGGAGCGTTTTCCCCATCAAGCCAAATAGAGTTGCAACTGGAATAGCCCCGTAAGGGGATTGCAACTCTTGTATCCTGATAGCCAATTCTGCTCTTTCCATTGCCTGTTGCAACTGGAATAGCCCCGTAAGGGGATTGCAACCTAATTCTCCAAAGAAGTAACCGGTTGCCTTCTGTATTGTTGCAACTGGAATAGCCCCGTAAGGGGATTGCAACGCTACAGCACCGGCCCTGGCTTTTGTACCCGCCGCCGCGGGTTGCAACTGGAATAGCCCCGTAAGGGGATTGCAACTATACCCGACAACGCCGGGTATGCCGAGCGCCCTTGCCATTGTTGCAACTGGAATAGCCCCGTAAGGGGATTGCAACAATGCTTAGCGGTCGCAATGACGCGCTGTGGGAATAAGCTCGTTGCAACTGGAATAGCCCCGTAAGGGGATTGCAACTCGATTTCTTCGGCCGTGCCGCTCGGGGTAATCCACACTCCGGTTGCAACTGGAATAGCCCCGTAAGGGGATTGCAACCAGTGTTCCCCGCACCGGTAATAAAGACAAGGCTTCATTCGTTGCAACTGGAATAGCCCCGTAAGGGGATTGCAACCACAGGGCGCGGCATAACGCGCCAGGAGGCCATAGAAGACGTTGCAACTGGAATAGCCCCGTAAGGGGATTGATGTGCTTCTTGCCCCCGCATTGCGGGGGCTTTTCTTTTTGGCAGGGTGCTGGGCGGCGCTCGGTAATTGATGTGTTCATGGCCTTCTGCCTGTGGAAGGGCGCTTTGCTGTTGTTGGTACGTGCTGTTGCCAGTACGCAGCGCCGTAACCGCGGGTTGGTGACTCGGTCTGGATCCCAGATCTCGCGGCTTACGCCGCTCGTCTGGGATGACGAAGGGGGTGGGGATGTGGGATGTGGGGAGTGGGGTGTGGGAAAAGAACTCTCGGAGCGACGAAAAACTAAGGAGCGTCTTTTCCGGCGCGGTTCCGCCACCGAAATCCGAATACTTCACCGCGCCACTCCAGCCAGGGCCGGCAATCAGCCGGCGCTCTCCAAACCCCGGCCGCGCAGCAAGGGCGCGTACGTCAAGCGGGTCAGCCCCGGCTGAGCCCCGTAGAAAAGCGCTCCCACAACGTTAACGTATTGATTAAAACTCCCCGAATAGCCGGCGGCTGTCAGGCCCCGCCCAGGCCGGGCTTGCCCTTGACCCGCGCCTTGGGAACCACCTGGGTCTGGCCCGGCTCTTCGGAGCCCTCGTCTTCGTCCAGCGGTTCGCCCTGGAGGACGCGCACGAACTGCTCGGCCGTCAGCGTTTCCCGTTCCAGAAGCGCCTCGGCGACGCGCTCGAGCTCGGCCCGGCGGTCGCGCAAGAGGGCGGTTACCCGCCGGTACTGCTCGCCTATCAGTTCCTTGACCGCCCCGTCTATCAGGCGGGCGGTGTCTTCGGAGTAGTTGCGCACCTCGTACCCGCCCAGGTAGGTGTCCTGACGTTCCTCGTAGGCAACGTGCCCGAAGTCGGGGTGCATCCCCCACTCGGTAATCATCCGCCGCGCCAGCTCGGTCGCCTGGCGGAAGTCGCTCTCGGCGCCGGTGGTCACGTCGTCAAAGATCAGCTCCTCGGCGGCGCGTCCGGCCAGGGAAACGGCTATCTGGTCGAGCAGGCGCCTCTTTGTCCAGTGCAGCACGTCCTCGCGCTGGGGCATCATGAAGCCCAGCGCCCGGCCACGGGGCATGATGGTGATCTTGTGAACCCCGTCGGCGTGCTCGAGGTAGTGAGCCGCCAGGGCGTGGCCGGCCTCGTGGTAGGCGGTTATCCGGCGGTCGGCCTCGGTGACCACCATGCTCTTCTTCGCCGGCCCCATCATCACCCGGTCGGCCGCCTCCTCCAGATCCTTCATGGTTATCTTGCGCCGCCGCGCCCGCGCCGCCAGTAGCGCCGCCTCGTTGAGCAGGTTCTCCAGGTCGGCCCCGACGAAGCCGGGCGTCCGCCTGGCCACCAGCGCCAGGTCCACGTCTTCGGCCAGCGGCTTGCCGACCGCGTGGATGCGCAAAATCTGCTCGCGGCCGCGCACGTCCGGCGCGTCTATGGAAACCTGGCGGTCGAAGCGGCCGGGGCGCAAAAGCGCCGGGTCGAGCACGTCGGGGCGGTTGGTGGCGGCCATGATGATAACGCTGGTTTCCTTGTCGAAGCCGTCCATCTCCACCAGAAGCTGGTTGAGCGTCTGCTCGCGCTCGTCGTTGCCACCGCCAACGGCGCTGCCGCGCTTGCGGCCGACCGCGTCTATCTCGTCGATGAAGATGATGCAGGGGGCGTTCTTCTTGGCGGTCTCGAAAAGGTCGCGGACCCGGGCCGCGCCGACGCCGACGAACATCTCGACGAAGTCGGAGCCGCTGACGGCGATAAAGGGAACCCGCGCCTCGCCGGCCACCGCCCGGGCGATGTGGGTCTTACCGGAACCCGGCGGCCCCACCAGCAGAACGCCGCGGGGGATGCGGGCACCCATCCGGTGGAAGCGCTCCGGCGACTTGAGAAACTCGACTATCTCCCCCAGCTCCTCCTTGGCCTCCTCGGCGCCGGCGACGTCTTTGAAGGTGGTCTTGGGCGCCTCCGGCAGCACCCGCGCCCGGCTCTTGGTGAAACCGAAGGCCCCGCCACCCTCGCCGCCACGGCTGCCGCGGGAGAAGTACCAGAAGACCAGGAACAAAATGGCCACCACCGCCAGCGGTACCAGGATGCTGGCCAGCAGGTTGCTCCCCTGCTCGGGCCGGGTGCGCACCGAGATACCGCGGGCGACCCAGTAGTCGAGCGTGGTCTCGCTGGGAGGAGCGGGCAGGTAGGTGGTAAAGCGGCTGCCGTCGGCCAGCTGGCCGTGGATCTTGTTGCCCTCGACCACGATTTCGCGAACGCGGCCGGCCTGGAGCTCGCTGGAGAACGTAGAGTAGCTGATGTCGGAGCTGGTCTGAGCCGGGCTGGTGAGGGCCATGTTGACGGCCCAGACGGCCCCGATGATGAAGAGTAGAATCAGCCAGACGCCGGTGCCGGAAGGTTGCTTCTTCATATTCCAGCTCAAGACTACACCGCGGCAATGAGGAATGTAACAGACGCCGTTTTGATATGACATTATCACACTCAAGTCTGTTGACATGCCATCTCTGTAGTGATATACTTCTTGCGGAGTTAAGAAAGGAGCGTGAACGATGGCAAAAGCCGTTGGAATCGACCTGGGAACGACAAACAGCGTAATCGCGACGATGGAAGGCGGGCAGCCCGTCGTCCTGGAGAATGCCGAAGGCGAGCGCACCACGCCTTCCGTGGTGGCTTTTAAGGACGGGGAGACCCTGGTGGGCCGTCTGGCCAAGCGCCAGGCGGTGCTGAACCCCGAGGGAACGATATTCGAGGTCAAGCGCTTCATTGGCCGCCGCTGGGAGGAGGTGCAGGAAGAGGCGAACCGCGTGCCCTACCGGGTCGAGAAGGGCCCGGACGGCGGCGTGCGCATTCGCGTGGGTGACAAGCTATACACCCCCGAAGAGATAAGCGCCTTCATCCTGCGCAAGCTGGTCGGCGACGCCAGCAAGAAGCTGGGGCAGGAGGTCAAGAAGGCGGTCATCACCGTGCCGGCCTACTTCAACAACAGCCAGCGCGAGGCGACCGCCAACGCCGGCAAGATAGCCGGGCTCGAGGTGCTGCGCATCATCAACGAGCCGACCGCGGCGGCGCTGGCCTACGGCCTCGACAAGAAGGGCAGCGAGACGGTGCTGGTCTTCGACCTGGGCGGCGGCACCTTCGACGTGACCGTGCTCGAGGTCGGCGAGGGCGTTTTCGAGGTCAAGTCGACCGCCGGTGACACCCACCTGGGCGGCTCCGACATGGACCACAAGATCGTCGACTGGCTCGCCGAAGAGTTCAAGAAGGAGCACGGCGTGGACCTGAAGGCCGACCGCCAGGCCCTGCAGCGCCTGATCGAGGCGGCCGAGAAGGCCAAGATTGAGCTCTCGAGCACGCCGGAGACGACCATCAGCCTGCCCTTCATCGCCATCGACCCCACCACCAAGACCCCCCTCCACCTGGAGAAGAAGCTGACCCGGGCCAAGTTCGAGGAGCTGATTCAGGACCTGCTGAAGCGCGTCCGCGGTCCGGTGGACCAGGCGCTTAAGGACGCCGGCCTGAGCGCGGGTCAGCTCGACGAGGTGATTCTCGTCGGCGGCGCCACCCGCGTACCGGCGGTGCAGCGGATCGTCAAGGAGATGCTGGGCAAGGAGCCCAACAAGCAGGTCAACCCCGACGAGGCGGTGGCCCAGGGCGCGGCCATCCAGGCGGGCGTTCTGACCGGCGAGGTTGAAGACGTGGTGCTCCTCGACGTCACCCCGCTCAGCCTGGGCGTGGAGACCAAGGGCGGCGTGATGACCGTGCTCATCCCGCGCAACACCACCATCCCCACCCGCAAGTGCGAGACCTTCACCACCGCCGAGCACAACCAGACCGCGGTCGAGATCCACGTCCTCCAGGGCGAGCGGCCGATGGCCTCGGCCAACAAGTCGCTGGGCCGCTTCAAGCTCGAGGGCATCCCGCCGATGCCCGCCGGCGTGCCGCAGATTGACGTTTGCTTCGACATCGACGCCAACGGCATCCTGCACGTCAGCGCCAAGGAGAAGACCACCGGCAAGGAGGCCTCGATTAAGATCGAGAACACCACCACCCTCTCCGAGGAGGAGATCGAGCGGATGGTCAAGGAGGCCGAGGCCCACGCCGAGGAAGACCGCAAGCGCAAGGCCCACATCGAGCTGAAGAACAACCTCGACACCGCCCGCATCCAGGCCGAGCGCCTGCTCGAGGAGAAGAAGGTCGAGGGCGAGGCCAGGAGCCGGCTCGAGGCGGCCATCGCCAAGGCCAAGGAGCTGGTGGAGAAGGACGCCCCCGACGAGGAGCTGAAGCAGGCCACCGAGGAGATGCTGGCCGCCATCCAGGCCTACGAGCAGGCCGCCGGCGCCGCCGGTCAGCAGCCGGGCGAGCAGCAGAGCGCCGCTGACCAGGGCGACGACGTGATCGACGCCGACTACAAGCCGGCCGACTGAGCGATCCGGCCGCCGTTCGGGGCGGGGCCAGCCCCGCCCCGAACGGCGCGGCCCCGGAGGGTGACGATGAACAAAGAAAAAAAGCCCAACGACGCCAGAAACGCCGAAGCCCGCCTGGAGGCCGAGGAGCGCGAGGTGGCCCGCGAGGCCGAACGGGCCGCCGCCGAGCTCGAGCAGATCGAAGGCGAGCTCGCGCGGGCCCGGAAGGAAATAGAAACCTTGAAAGACAAGTACATGCGGCTTCTGGCCGACTTCGACAACTACCGCAAGCGCATGCAGGCCGAGGTGGAGGCCGCCCGCAAGGAAGGCGAAATCGGGGCCATTCGCGCCATCCTGCCGGTGCTCGACGACCTGGAGCGGGCGCTCGAGCACGCCGGGGCCAAGCCCGAGACGATCGCCGAGGGGGTGCGCGCCGTCCATCAGGGCTTCCAGCGCATCCTCAGCGGCCTGGGCGTCGAACCGGTCCCCGGTGAGGGCGAGCCCTTCGACCCCGGGGTCCACGAGGCCATCGGCGTGGTAGAGGGCGACGAAGACGAGAAGGTGGCCCAGGTCTACCAGAAGGGCTACCGCTACGGCGAGCAGCTCATCCGCCCCGCCCGCGTGGCGGTGACGAAGAAGAAGGAGGCGGGGGGTGGGAAGTAGGGTGTAGGGTTATTCCCGCACCCCGCCTCCCACGCCCCGCACCCGGGTGACCATGGAATACAAGGACTACTACGCAATCCTCGGAGTGCCGCGCACGGCCAGCGAAGAGGAAATCAAGCGGGCCTACCGCAAGCTGGCGCGCAAGTACCACCCCGACGTCAACAAGGACCCGGGGGCCGAGGAAAAGTTCAAGGAGATCGGCGAGGCCTACGCCGTCCTCTCGGACCCCGAGAAGCGCAAGGTCTACGACCAGTACGGCACCACCCAGGCCCCGCCGCCCCCGCCCCCCGGCGGCTGGCACGTAGAGGGCTCGCCCGAGGGCTTTTCCGAGTTCTTCCAGACCCTCTTCGGCGGCGGCCTGGGCGACCTCTTCGGCGCCGGCGCCCGCAGCGCGAGCCGCGGACCGCGGCGCGGGCGCGATTACGAGGCGGAGATAGTCCTGCCGCTGGAGGTGGCCTACCACGGCGGCGAGCAGACCATCCAGGTAGGGGGCGAGCGGCTGACGGTGAGCATTCCGCGGGGGGTCCGGCCCGGCCAGCGCATCCGCCTGCCCGGCAAGGGCGGGCCGGGCCAGCCGCCGGGAGACCTCTACCTGACCGTCCGCCTGGCGCCGAGCCCCACCTTCCGCCTCGAGGGCGACGACGTTTACACGACCATCGACGTGCCCGCGCCGGTCGCGGTGGTGGGCGGCAAGGTGCGGGTGCCCACCCTCGACGGCTTCGTCGAGCTGACCATCCCGCCGCGCACCCAGGCGGGCCGCAAGCTGCGCCTGCGCGGCAAGGGCTGGCCCAAACGGGGCGGCGGCCGCGGCGACCAGTACGCCGAGGTGCGCATCGTGGTCCCCGAACAGCCGACGGCCGAGGAAGAACGGCTCTACCGTGAGCTGGCCGAACTGCTGAGGAAACGGGGGGTGGTAGCGTGACCGCGCTGGTGCTGAGCGAACGCTACCCGGCCGAGCTGCTGCGGCGCGAGGGCCTCTCGCTGGCGACGCTGGAGGCCTACGTGGAGATCGGCTTCGTCGAACCGCTGGAAATCGGCGGCGAGTGGTACTTCAGCCGCGAGCAGGTGGAGCGGCTCTACCGCGCCGAGCGCATCCGCCGCGAGCTGGGCGCCAACCTGATCGGCGCGGCGCTGGTGGTGGAAGTGCTCGAGCGCTTCGGCTCCTGAAGACCCGCGACGAAAATGCGGCCGGACGCCCGGCCGCATTCTTGTTTTTCCGCTTCAACCGCGCAGCCGGACGCGGGCGAACCTGTCTTTACCGCGCTTCAGGATCAGGGGGCGCTCCAGCGAGACCTCCAGGTTCGGGTCGGTCACCACCTCGCCGTCGATGCGCAGGCCGCGGTTCTGGATCAGCCGGCGGGCCTCGCCGTTCGACCTGGTCAGGCCGGCGAGCGTGAAGAGGCGGGCCACCCAGATACGTCCGTCCTTCAGTTCGGCCGGGTCTATCTCGACGGTGGGCACGTCGTCGGGCACGCCGCCCCTGGCCACCTCGTCGTAGCGGGCCTCGGCCTGGGCGACCACGCCGGCCAGCTCGGCCAGCTCCGGCTGGCGGGGCTGGCGGTCGCGACCCGCCTCCTCCAGGCGGTAGCCGAGACTCTCGTAGAAGGCGCGGTCGAGCCAGGCGGGGATGACCTCGCGGGCGTAGGCGGCCGTGAGAATGCGCGCCAGCACCCGGTGGGCCCCCACCATGCCGCCCTTGCCGACCACCTCCTCGACCTCGGCGGGCTCCAGGTCGGTCAGCAGCCGGAAGTAGTCGGGCAATACCTCGTCGGGCACGCGCATCAGCTTCTTGAACATCACCGCCGGCTCCTCGCTGACGCCGACGTAGTTGTCGAGGCTCTTCGACATCTTCTCGACGCCGTCGAGGCCAACCAGGAGGGGCATCAGAACCAGCACCTGGGGCTCCTGGCCGTAGAACTTCTGGAGGTCGCGGCCGACGAGCAGGTTGAACTTCTGGTCGGTGCCGCCCATCTCCACGTCGGCCTCGAGCGCCACCGAGTCGTAGCCCTGGGCCAGCGGGTAGAGGAACTCGTGAATGCCGATGGGCACGCCTTCGGTGTAGCGTTTCTTGAAGTCTTCGCGCTCGAGCATCTGGGCGACCGTCATCTGGGCGGCGATGCGGATGACCTCTTCGAAGGAGAGCTTCGAGAGCCACTCGGAGTTGTAGCGCAGCTCGAAGACCTCGTCGTCCTGGAGCAGGATTTTACGGGCCTGGGCGACGTAGCTCCTGGCGTTGGCGCGGGTTTCCTCGAGCGTCAGCGGCGGCCGCGTCTTGCTGCGGCCGCTCGGGTCGCCAATCATGCCGGTAAAGTCGCCGATTAGCAGTATCACCTTGTGCCCTAGCTCCTGGAACTGGCGCATCTTGCGCAGCACCACCGCGTGCCCCAGGTGGAGGTCGGGGCGGGTCGGGTCGACGCCCAGCTTGATGCGCAGCGGGCGGCCGCTGGCCAGTTTGCGACGCAGGTCTTCCAGGGTGATTATCTCTTCGGTTCCGCGGGCGATGATCTTCAGGGCGGCGTCGGGCTCCATGACCTAAAGAGTATACTCTACTCAGAGTCGGGTTCATCCCGCAGGAGGCGAAAGTGCGTACGCTACTAGTACTCTTGGCGATTGCCGGCGGCGTCTACCTCTACGGCGTCAACTACGGTCTGGCGCTGGGCCTGCCGCCCTTCACCCCGGTCTACTACCTCAACTACAGCGCCGAGCGCGTCTACGGCGTGCGCGTGGAAGGCGGCAGCGACGCCGTCAAGATCAAGGTGAACGGCGAGCTGAAGAAGGGTAAGCTGACCATCTGGGTAACCCACAAGAACAGGCGCATCGCCAAGCCGGTAACCTACAAGGGCAGCTTCGACGACGAGCTGAAGTACAAGGTCGACCCCGGCGCCTACACGATTCACATCAAGACTAGCGACGTCGAGGGCAAGGTCCGCTACGACTGGGTCTCGACCAAGTTCAAGCCCTTCTAGCCGGCGGCGATTGGCAGAAGCCCGGCAGCTGTGGTAAACTTGCGGTTGGCTTGCCCCACGGGGGCGTTTCGAGGAGGAATATGGCGAATAGCAGCGCACGAACCCCATCGGCGATGAAGCGCCACCGCCAGTCGCTCAAGCGGCGGGCGCGCAACAAGGCGAAGAAGTCGATGATCAAAACCTTCAGCAAGAAGGCGGTCAAGGCCGCCGAGGCTGGCAACAAAGAGCGCGCCCTGCGCTACCTGCGCGTGGCCGAGAGCCTGATCGACAAGGCGGCCAAGGGCTCGACCCTGCACAAGAACACCGCGGCGCGCAAGAAGTCGCGCTTGATGAAGAAGCTGCACCAGATACTGGGCAGCCTGCAGGCGTAGGAGGCGAGCATGGGCCGAGGAGACCGCAAAACCCGCAAGGGCAAGATCGCCAAGGGGACTTACGGCAAGTACCGCCCGCGGCGCAAGAAGTAAACGCCAAACGGCCAGACGGCGCCCTGCGGGGCGCTTTTTGTTTTGCCGCCCTCAGCGCCGGCGGCCCCAGGGCTCGATGACTATCTGGCCGTCCTTGACGCGCGCCCGCTCCGGGCCCTCCGCGGGCGCCGCCCCGTCGGGGGCGACGGCCAGCTTGTCGGCGATGCGCAGCTGTTTGGCGGCCAGCTCGAGCGCCCAGATGGTCGCCTGCTCGTTCCCCTCGGCGCCGGCGTGAGCCAGGCCGCGCAGCTTGCCGACGACGATCACGTCGCCGCCGGCCACCACCTCGGCCCCCGGGTTGACGTCGCCCAGCACCACCACCGTCCCCGCCGAATTGATTAGCTGGCCGCTGCGCAGGGTGCGGTCGACCACCTCGGTGTGGTAGACCCGGCGCTCGCCGCGCGGCGGCCGGAAGCTGACCTCCAGCCCGCGCCCGGCGGCCGCCTCCAGCAGCGCCGCGACCACCTCTCCCGGCACCGCCGCCGCCACCTCGACCTCCAGCGGCATCGCCGGCGCCTCCGCCAGCGCCGCGGCCACCTCCTCGGGGCTCTCGTCGCCGTCGAGGCGTAGCGCTAGCGCTCCCAGTGTGGCCCGTAACCGCATACTGCCCAGTATGCCACGTCAGCGCGCCGCGTCTTCACCGCCAACCCGCCAGTAGGCTTCCATGACCTTCTTGACGGCCGGCAGGGCGACCCGGCTCCCCTCGCCGGCGTTCTCGAAGAAGGCCACCGCCACCAGTGGCGGGGTCCGGCCGGCGGGCTCGAGCGGGTAGGGCCCGTACCCCATGTACCAGGCGTGTTCGTAACCGGCCTTCTTGCCGGGCGTCTCGGCGGTGCCGGTCTTGCCGGCGGTCGGCACCGGAAAGTCGCGCAGGCGGAAGGAGGCGGTGCCCTCGGTGACCGTCTTGCGCAGACCCTCCTGGAGGGTCTGCCAGTAGCGGCCCCTCACCTGACGCACGTCAACTTCTTTGGGAATCCCGCCGACCTTGCGCACCAGGTGCGTCTCCGGAGCCAGGCCGCCGGTGGCCACTATCCCCAGCATGCGGGCTATCTGCACCGGCGTCGCCAGCACCGCCCCCTGGCCGATGGCCACCGAGAGGGTCTCGCCGGGGTACCAGGGCTCGCCGTAGCGCTCCTTCTTCCAGGCCCGGTCGGGCACCAGGCCGGTCTTCTCGGCCAGCTCCAGACCGGTGCGCCGCCCCAGCCCCAGCTCGCGGGCGCGCGCGGCGATGGTCTCGATTACGCTCTCCGGCCCCGCCTCGATGACCGCCTGGTAGAACCAGGTGTTGCAGCTATAGGCCAGCGCCTCCTCGACGGTCATCGGCCCCATGTCGCGGGGCGACCAGTTGCGCCGCACCTGGCCGCCAAAGGTAATCGCCGGCAGGCAGCGGTAGGTGGTCCGCGGCGTCACCAGGCGCTTCTCCAGTAGCGCGCTGGCGGTTACCGGCTTGAACGTCGAGCCGGGCGTGTAGGCCTGGACGGCGCGGTTGAGAAGCGGGTGGGCGGGGTCGTTTTGCAGCGCCCTGATCTCCCCCGCCGGCGCCGGCCGCCGGGTAAAGAGGTTGGGGTCGTAGGCCGGGGCGGTGGCCATCGCCAGAACCTCGCCGCTGGTCGGGTCGAGGGCCACCAGCGCTCCTTTGGCCACCTTCTCGTGGGGCTCGTGGAGCTTGTCGCGCCCCGCGTTCAGGTCGGCCAGACCCTCGGCCAGCGCCTTCTCGGCGGCCCGCTGCAGCTCCAGGTCGAGCGTCAGGTAAACGTCCTTTCCCGGCTGCGGCGGCGCCAGCACCTGCTCGCGAACCACCTCGCCGTGGACGTTCACCTCGACCAGCTTGAGGCCGCGGCGACCGCGCAGGGTGTCTTCCAGGGCCGCCTCCAGGCCGGCCCGGCCCACCAGGTCGCCGCGCTCGTAGCCGCGCTCCAGGTCGGCGGCGGTCGGACCCTGGACGTAGCCGATTACCGGCCCGGCTATCGGGTTCGGATAGTAGCGCTCGATCCGCTCCTCCAGGCGCAGGTTGGGCTGGCCGGCGCTCAGCTCGGCCAGCGTCGGCACCCACTCGTCGGGCAGATTGGCGGCCAGCACCACCTCCTCGCCGGGTTCGACCGCGGGCAGCGCGGAAAGGCCCAGGATTTCCAGTATCTGCCGCTCGAAGCGCACGGGCCCGCCCGCGTAGTAAAGGTCGACGGCGATGCGGTTATCGGCCAGAATCGCGCCGTTGCGGTCGAAGATGCGGCCGCGCAGGGCGGGGATCGTCTCGGTTCGCTGGTGGTTGCCCCGGGCCAGGGTGGCGTACTTGCCGTGCTGCCAGACCTGCAGCTGCACCAGCCGGCCGGCCAGCAGGGCCATGCCCAGGTAGACCAGCAGCAGCATCAGGCGGACCCGGCTCGCCACGGCTCACTCCCCCGGACCCAGCAGGGTTTCGGCCAGGTAGAGGTAGGGCGGCGCCAGCAGCAGCGTCAGCACCAGCTCGGGCAGGAAGACCGCCAGCCAGGTGCTCGGCGGCAGCGTCGTGTAGCGCATCCAGTAGACCAGTATCAGGTAGCCGCCCCACTTGGCGACGAAGGCCAGGAGCAGGATGACCAGCCGCGCCACCGGCTCCTCCCAGCGCAGCCAGCCCCGCAGACCGTAAAAGGCGTAGGCGGCGCTGACCAGCCCCAGGGCGTGGAAGCCCAGGTAGCCGGCCGAGGTCAGGTCTTGCAGCAGGCCCAGGCCGAAGGCGGTGGCCAGGCCGGCGTAGGGGTTCTGGCGGCTGGCCAGAACGACCGCCAGCAGGAACCAGAGGTCGGGCGGGCTGAGCCAGTCGGGGAGGAGGCCCGAGATCAGCGACTGCAAGATCAGGCTGAAGAGCGCCAGCAAGAGAGCCTTCATAGCTTGCCCAACACCACCACTTCCTCCAGCAGGCCGAACTTGACCAGCGGCTCGGCCCGCACCACCTTGCGCAAAGCGCCCGGCGGGCGCGGCAGGACCGCGGTCACCCGGGCCACCGGAATCCCCTCGGGAAAGAGGCCGCGCAGGCTGCCGGTCACCAGCAGGTCGCCGATGGCCACCCTGGTCTCCACCGGCAGCTCGACGCGCAGGCTGGCCGGCGGCTCGCCGTAGGCGATGCCCCGCCCGGGAACGTCGGCCGGCCGCACCCCGACCCGCGACTCCGGGTCGACGATGGTCCGCACCACCGCGCGGTGGGCGGTGGTCTCGATGATTACCCCCACCAGGCCGTGGGCGCTGGTCACCGGCATGCCCGCCGAGAGGCCGTCGGCCTCGCCCAGGCCCAGAATCAGGCGGCGGTAGAGGCCGGAGGTGTCCTCGCTGATTACCGGCGCGACCGCCACCACGTTGGGCGCCTGCGACTCGCGGACCTCGAGGGCCCGGCGCAGGCGCTCGACCTCGACCTTGAGCTCGAGGTTACCCTCCTTGAGCCAGGCCACCTCCTCCCGCAGCATGGCGTTCTCGGTACGCAGATCGCGGCGGTCGAAGAGGTAGCGGCCGGCGGCGCGCAGATTCTGGGCCAGCCGGTGGCCTATCCCGAAAAGCGGCGCCGTGTACGCCGAAACCTCGGCCGGCAGGGTGGGGGCGGTGTGCGCGGTCAGCGCCGAAAGGGTCAGCGCCAGGACGACGTAGCCCAGGTAGACCAGCCTAAGCACGCCAGACCTCCGCCAGCGGGTAGCCCAGCCCCGCCAGGCTCTCCCAGAGGGCGGCCACCGGCAGCCCCATGACCGTGAAGAAGTCGCCCTCGATGGCGGCGACCAGCATCATTCCCTTTTCCTGAATGCCGTAGCCGCCGGCTTTGTCGAGCCCCTCGCCGCTGGCGGCGTAGGCCTCGATTTCCCAGGGGGCCAGCTCGCGGAAGCGGACGCCGGCGGTGCTCACCAGGCTCTTCTCACCGGCCGGCCCGCGCACCGTCAGGCCGGTGTGCACGAGGTGGAGCCGGCCCGAAAGCGCCTCCAGGAAGGCGCGGTTCTCCTCGCGGTCGCGCGGTTTGCCCAGGGCGCGGCCGTCCAGCTCGACGACGGTGTCGGCGGCCACCACCCACTCGCCGGCGGCGGCGGCCGCCTTGAGGGCCGCCAGGCGCCGGGCCGCCGCGCGCGGGGCCTCGCCGGCGAGCAGCTCTTCGGCCACCGCCGGCGGCGCCGCTACGAAGGGCAGGCCCAGCCGCTCCAGCAGCTCGCGCCGCCGCGGGCTGCCCGAAGCCAGGACTATCGTCGGCCTGCCGCCCGCCATAGCTTCCATACCTTTTCTTTGTACCGCCGCGCCAGCTGAGGGCTGGTGAGAACCAGCAGGTTCTCGTCGTTGCGGGTGACCGCCGAGCGGGTGAAGTTGTAGGAGCCGGTGATTACCAACCGCTCGTCTATGACCATCGTCTTCAGGTGCATCGCGTATTCGTTGGCGTCGGGGCGGATCTCGATCGGCGGGCGCAGCCCCTCTTCACGCGAGTCGCCCAGGTTGCGCCGCTCCAGAAGCACCCGCACCGCCACGCCGCGGGAGGCGGCGCGGTTCAGGGCCGAGATTATCTCGGGGTCGGTCAGCACGAAGGCCGCCACCCAGACCTCGTTCTCCGCGCCGTCCAGGGCGCGGACTATGCGCCGTTGCGCCTGGCGGCCGTAGCCGGGGGTGAAGTAGACCTCGAGCTCCCCTCCCCCGCTCAGCTCCAGCGCCGCCGGCGCCACCGTCTGCTGCTTGCGCCGCCAGAGGGCCTCGAAGGCGTTGTGGTAGAGGGTGGCCACCGGCCGGCCGCGCAGCGCCAGCAGGTCGTTGTCGTTCTTGTGGAGGCCGTTGTAGCTCCAGTTGGCGCTACCGGTGAAGACCAGGTCTTCGTCGATGACCGCGAACTTGTCGTGCATCAGGCCGGGGCGGTCGTCGTAGCATATTTCGACGCCGGCCAGCCGCTCGCAGTGCCCGCCCAGCGGCGCCGCCTGGCCGATGGCCTCGTCGGCGCTGACGCGCGGCCGGCCGCTACGCTGGCCGCGGCTGCCGGCCAGCAGGGTTTGCAGGGTTTCGCGGCGGTGTTCGCGCTCGCTGAAGAGGCGCACCCGCACCCCGCGGGCGGCCGTCCGGGCCAGCGCGTACCCGAGGCGGGTGTCGTTGAGCTCGAGCAGGGCCAGGTCGACCGTCCGCCGGGCCGAGGCCAGCCCCTCTTCCAGCTCCGCCAGCGCCCGCTCCTCCTCTCGCGGCAGAAAGCGCACCTCCACCGCCACCTCGCCCGCCGGCGGCGGGTTCGTGTAGCCGGTTTTCTGCTGCCAGACGGCCAGCAGGGCCAGGGCCAGCAGCAGGGCGTAACCCAGCCAGCTCGGTTTGGGCTTTTGCGCCTTAATAGCCGCTACTCTCCCCGCCGCTGACCAGGGCGACGCCGCTGGAGGTGCCCAGGCGGCTGGCGCCGGCCTCGATCATCTTCCAGGCGTCCTCGCGGGTGCGGATACCGCCGGCCGCCTTGACCTTCGCCCTGCCGCCGGCCGCCTCGACCAGCAGGCGGACGTCGGCAATCGTCGCCCCCCGCGGCCCGAAGCCGGTGGAGGTCTTGAGGTAGTCGGCCCCGCCCTCCAGCGCCGCGGCGGCGGCTTTCTTTATCTGCTCTTCGCTCAGGTAGCCGGTCTCCAGAATCACCTTGAGGACCGCCCCGGGCGCCGCCTGACGCACCGCGCGGACGTCGGCGGCGACCGCCTCCCAGTCGCCGGCCAGGGCCAGGCCGATGGGAATGACCATGTCCAGCTCGTCGGCCCCCTGGGCGACCGCCAGCGCCGCCTCGGCGGCCTTGACCTGGGGAGCGCTGGCCCCCAGCGGGAAACCGACCACCGCCGCCACCCGCACCGGGCTGGGGCCGAGGGCCTTCCTGGCGACGGGGACGAAGGCCGGGTTTACGCAGACCGCGTAGAAGTAGTGCTCGTCGGCCTCGCGGCAGAGCTTTTCGATATCGGCCGGCGTGGCCGTGGGTTTGAGCAGGGTGTGGTCTATGTACTTGGCAAGCTCCAGGTCCATACCCCAATGCTACACGGCCCCGGCCCCGCCGCCCCTGGGTTCTCTCATTACTCCTGGCTATAATCCTTGCAGATGCGCGTTTTCCGGCTCGTTTCGCCGTTTCTGGCGCTGCTGCTCGCGACCGCCGCCCTGGCGGCGCCCGGCTGGCTGCGCTGGGGCGCCCACGACGACGAGGGTTTCACCCGCTTCGTCTTCGAGCTGCCGCTGGGCACTTCCTACAGCGTCGAGCAACGGGGGGCGCTGCTCACCGTCCGCGTCGGCCTCGAGGCCGCGGCCGAAACCATCGAACCCAAAGACCCGGCGGTCGAGCGGGTCGAGCTGCGGCCGCTGGCCGGCGGCGGGACCGAGGTCCGCTTCTACCTGCAACCGGGCGCTTCGGCCAAGAAGTTTTTCGTGCTCGAGGGCCCCGCCGGCAAGTTCCGCCTGGTGCAGGACTTTCTCCACCCCGAGAAGGGGGCGGCCGCCCCGCCGCCCAAGCCCGAGCCGCCGGTGCCGGTGGTGGTCCTCGACCCGGGCCACGGCGGCCCCGACCCGGGCACGGTCGGCTACGTGGTGGAAAAGCAGATTACCCTCGACCTGGCCCTCAGGGTCAGGAAGATTCTCGAGGCCAGCGGCGTCAAGGTAGTCCTGACCCGCGACGGCGACTACGACCTGGCCCCCAAGGACGTCAGGGACTTTGACGAACGCAAGCTGATCGACCTGGCCAAGCGGGCGGAGATGACCCAGGGCAACCGCAACCTCTTCGTCTCGATTCACGTCAACTCGGCGGAGCGGCCGGCCCGCGGCATCGAGGTCTACTACCTGGGCAAGACGCTCGACAGCCGCGTCCTCAAGCTGGCCATCGCCGAAAACGGCGGCGGCACCCTGGGCGAGGAGCTGACCAAGGAGGCCTCCTCGACCGCCGAGAAGGCCCTGGCCGACCTGATCGCCCAGGGCAACCTGCAGTTCTCCGCCCACCTGGCCGAGGTCATGCTGAACGACCTGATAGAGGCGACCGGCACCACCAACCGCGGCGTCCACTCGGCCCCCTTCTACGTCCTCCGCAACGCCCGCATCCCGGCGGTGCTGGTGGAGGTGGGCTTCGCCAACCACCCCACCGAGGGCCAGCTGCTGGCCCGCGCCGACTACCGGCAGAAGCTGGCCGAGGGTATCGCCCGGGCCATTCTCGAGGTGCTCAGCAACGGCAGCTCCCGCGTCGCCAGGAATCAGGGCGGCTCCGCGCGCTAGCCCCGCTTCCCGACGGCCGCCGTGAAGGCCCGCACCCAGACCGGCAGGTCGGCCGGACCGCGACTGGTAATCAGGTTGCCGCTGACCACCAGCGGCTCGTCGACGTACTCGGCGCCGGCGTTGACCAGGTCGTCCTTGATCGAGTGGTAGCCGGTCAGGCGGCGGCCCCTGATGACGCCGGCGCTGATCAGCACCCAGCCGGCGTGGCAGATGGCGGCCAGCGGTTTGCCGGCCCCGTCGATGGCGCGGACCAGCTCGAGCACCGCGTCGCTGCGCCGCAGGCGGTCGGGGGCGTAACCGCCGGGGATTATCAGCCCCGCCAGCTCCCCGGCCTCCACCTCGGCGGCGGCGGCGTCGGCCCGGGCCAGCCAGCCGCTCTTGGACCTGTAGGCCCGCGACTCCGGGGCGATTACCAGGGGCTCCAGACCGTCCTCCTGCACCCGGAAGTACGGGTAGATGAACTCGCGCTCGTCGAATATCTCTTCCAGCAAGATGCCTACCTTCATGGACACCTCCACGCCTCCAGTCTAGAACCGGCTTCAGGCCCGGGCGAACTCGGCGCTGAAGTGGCGCAGGTACTCGGGCTGGCTGACTATCTTCATCCCGCCTATCTCGTGGCGGCGCTGGTAGACCTGCCAGACCGCCTCAACGACGTAGTCCATGTGGCTCTGCGTATAAACCCGCCGCGGTATCGCCAGCCGCACCAGCTCCCACTTGGCCGGGCTCTCCTCGCCGGTCTGCGGGTCCTTGCCGAACATCACCGAACCAATCTCCACGCCGCGCACCCCGCCCTCGACGTAGAGCTCCACCGCCAGCGCCTGGCCCGGGTACTCCAGCGGCGGAACGTGGGGGAGGAAGCGGGCGGCGTCGAGGTAGACGGCGTGGCCGCCGGCCGGCAGCATTACCGGAATCCCCGCCTCGTCCAGCTTGTTGGCGACGTAGGCCGTCGAGACGATCCGGTAGTTGAGGTAGTCTTCCTCGAGCACCTCCTCCAGCCCCACGGCAATCGCCTCCAGGTCGCGCCCCGCCAGGCCGCCGTAGGTGGGAAAGCCCTCGGTCAGGATCAGCAGGTCGCGCTCGCGGGCGGCCAGCTCGCCGTCGTTGGTGGTCAGGAAGCCGCCGATGTTGGCGAAGGCGTCTTTCTTTGCCGACATGGTGGCCCCGTCGGCGTACGAAAACATCTCGCGGGCTATCTCCAGCGGCGTGCGCCCGGCGTAGCCCTCCTCGCGCAGCTTGATGAAGTAGGCGTTCTCGGCGAACCGGCAGGCGTCTATGTAAAAGGGGATGCCGTGGCCGCGGGCAATCCGCGAGACCTCGCGGACGTTGGCCATGCTCACCGGCTGGCCGCCGCCGGAGTTGTTGGTGACGGTCAGCATGATTACCGGTATCCGCTCCGGCCCCACCTCGTCGATCAGGCGCTCCAGGGCGGCGGTGTCCATGTTGCCCTTGAACGGGTAGCGCGCCGCCGGGTCGGCCGCCTCGGGGCTGGGCAGGTCGACCGCCCGCCCGCCGGCGAACTGGATGTTGGCCCGGGTGGTGTCGAAGTGGGCGTTGCTCGGCACGACGCTGCCGGGCCTGACGGTGACGCTGAAGAGTATGCGCTCGGCCGCCCGCCCCTGGTGGGTGGGGATGACGTGGTCGAAGCCGAAGACGTTCCTGACGGCCCGCTCGAACCGGTACCAGCTGCGGGCGCCGGCGTAGGACTCGTCTCCCTGCATCAGCGCTCCCCACTGGGCGGCCGACATGGCGCTGGTGCCCGAGTCGGTTAAGAGGTCGATTATCACGTCCTCGGCCGCCAGCTTGAAGAGGTTGAAGCCGGCCTCTTCGATGAGGCGGCGGCGCTCGGCGACGGTGGTCATCTTGATGGGCTCTACCGTCTTGATGCGAAAGGGTTCGATGATGGTCTTCATTTTTCCTCCTGTACAGTCCATGCTACACGCCGGCGGGCCATATATAACGCTTTTAGGTCAGCACCGCGGTGATACGCTAAATAAAACGGCTTGCAGCGGGGCGGCAAAATATTTAGACTGAGTCAAAGGAGTAGCCCCGCCGCGGGGAGGAAGCATATGGCTCTGGACTTTTCGCTGACCGAAGAACAGAAGCAGTTGCAGCAGCTGGCCCGCCGCTTCGCGCGCGAGCAGGTAGCGCCGGTGGCGGCCGAGAACGACGAGAAGGCCCGCGTTCCCTGGGAGCTGGTCGAGCAGCTCTACGAGATCGGCCTGCTCAACATCAGCATTCCCGAGGAAGCCGGCGGCCTGGGCCTGGGGCTGGTTGAAGAGGTGATCATCGGCGAGGAGCTGGGCTGGGCCGACATGGGCTTTTACACGATTCCCATGGCCTCCGAGCTGGGTATCGCCCCCATCCTGATAGCCGGCAGCGAAGAGCAGAAAAAGCGCTTTCTGGGCCCGCTGACCGAGCGGCCCGCGCTGGCCGCCTTCGCCCTCAGCGAACCCGGCAACGGCTCCGACGCCGCGGCGCTGCGCACCCGGGCGGTGCGCGACGGCGACCACTACGTCATCAACGGCACCAAGATGTGGATTTCGAACGGCAAGGAGGCCGACTTCAACGTCGTCTTCGCCACCTTCGACCCGGCGCTGCGGCACAAGGGGGTCATCGCCATCGTCGTCGAGAACGACCGCGAAGGCGTGAGCTTCAACAAGATTCACGGCAAGATGGGCCAGCGGGCGGCGCCGACCTACGAAATCGTTTACGACGAGGTGCGGGTGCCGGTGGAAAACCGCCTGGGCGACGAGGGGGCCGGCTTCAAAATCGCCATGCTGACCCTCGACAAGACCCGCATCCCGGTGGCCGCCGGCTCGGTGGGCGTCGCCCGCCGGGCGCTGGACGAGGCCGCCCGCTACTCGCTCGAGCGCGAGGCCTTCGGCCGCCCCATCGCCGACTTCCAGGCCATCCAGTTCAAGCTGGCCAACATGAAGATCGGCCTGGAAACCGCCCGCATCTACACGCTCTACGCCGCCTGGCTGGCCGACCGGGACGACCCGCGGCACATCAGCGCCAGCGCCGTCGCCAAGGCCTACGCCAGCGAGATTGCCTTCGAAGCGGCCAACGAGGCCATCCAGGTGCTCGGCGGCTACGGCTACGTTAGCGACTTCCCGGTGGAGAAGCTGCTGCGCGACGTCAAGCTCAACCAGATCTACGAAGGGACGAACGAAATACAGCGCATCATCATCGCTCGCGATATCCTTAAGGCGCTGAGGTAAGGAGGCGATATGAAGTACGTGGCAATCATCAGGCAGGTTCCCGACGGGGAATCGAAGATCCGGGTTGACGGCGGCAAGGTCGACCTGGCGGGGACGACGATGATCCTCGACCAGATGGACGAGTACGCCGTCGAGGAGATAATCAGACTCAAGGAACAGCACGACGGGGAGGCGGTGGTGGTCGCCTTCGGCCCCGAACGCACCGAAGAGGCGATGCGGACCGCCCTGGCGATGGGAGCCGACCGCGGCGTGCTGATTACCGCCGAGGGCTACGTCGACCCCATTACCCAGGCGGCGGCGCTGGCCAAGGTAATCGGCGAGGAGGCCCCCGACGTGGTCTTCACCGGCGGCCAGCAGGCCGACTGGGACAGCCAGGCGCTGGGCCCGGCGGTGGCCGAGGCGCTGGGCTGGCCGAGCATCACCTGGACGACCGCCTTCGAGCTCGAGGACGGCCACGCCAAGGCGACCCACGACCTCGACGAGGGCGGCGAGGTGGTCAGGGTAGCGCTGCCGGCCCTCTTCACCACCCAGCAAGGCCTCAACGAGCCCCGCTACCCCACCCTGCCCGGCATCATGAAGGCCAAGAAGAAGGAAATCAAGAAAATCGCCGCGGCCGACCTGGGCGTCAGCGGCAGCAAGGTGGAAATCGTCGAGCAGCAGATCATGGAGCTCGAGCGCAAGCAGAAGATGATCGACGGCACCAAGGACCCCGCCGCGGCGGCTGCCGAGCTGATCAAGCTGCTGCACGAAGAAGCCAAGGTGCTCTAGGAGGCAATGATGATTCTCGTCGTACTCGATCACGATGGCGGCAAACTGCGCAAGAGCGCCCTCGAGGGCATAACCCGCGCCCGCAAGCTGGCCGAAAGCCTCGGCGGCGAGGTGGCCGGCCTGGTGGTCGGCCCCGGCGCCGAGAGCGCGGCCGAGGAAGCCAGGAACTACGTCAGCAAGGTCTACCTGGTCAGCGGCCCCGACTGGGAAACCTACACTGCCGAGAAGTGGGCCAAGGCCGCCCACGCCGCCGCCCAGGCGGCCGGGGCGCGGGTAGTCGTCGCTCCGGCCAGCCGTACCGGCCGCAGCTGGACGGCCCGCCTGGCCTACAAGCTCGACGCCGCCCTGCTCGAGGACACCCTGGACAGCTGGGCCGAAGGCGAGAAGGTTTTCGCCACCAAATACAGCTTCCTCAACCGCGTCCTCGAGAAGCAGGCGGCCGCGCTGCCGGTAGTCGTCAGCGTCAAGCCCAACACCACCCCGCTGGCCGAACCGGCCGGCGCCGGCGCGGTCGAGAACCTCAGCGTGGAGCTGGGCGAGCTCGAGCGCAAGGTGGAGGTGCTGGAGAAGATAGTCGAGTCGGGCGGCAAGGTCTCGCTGACCGAGGCCGACGTGGTGGTCACCGGCGGCCGCGGCATGGGCAGCGCCGAGGCCTTCGGGATGATCGAAGAGTTCGCCGACCTGCTCGGCGGCGCCGTGGGCGCCACCCGCGCGGTCATCGACGCCGGCTGGCGGCCCTACTCGGAGCAGATCGGCCAGACCGGCAAGACCGTCCAGCCCACCATCTACTTCGCCCTGGCCCTCTCCGGCGCGGTCCAGCACCAGGCGGGCATGAACAAGAGCAAGGTGGTCGTCGCGGTCAACAAAGACCCCGACGCCCCCGTCTTCAAGGAGGCCGACTACGGCGTCGTCGGCGACATCCACCAGGTCCTGCCGGCGATGATCGAAGAAGTCAAGAAGCTCAAGAGCGCCTGAGCGCGTCGCAGCCGGCCGCCCCCGAGCCAACGGGGGCGGCCGTTTTGCGGTCAGCGAATGCTGACGCCAAAGGTCACGCCGCTGCCGACCGGCCCGCCGGCGGCGGCGGCGTTGAATACTCCCTGGTAGCCCAGCGTCCAGGTAAAACAGCAGTCGTTGAGCCGGAGGGTCAGGCCGGCGCGGCTTACCCCGCCGCCGAGCAGGTCGTAACCCAGCGAGGGGGCCAGGCTCCAGCCGCCGGCGCAGTCGGGCAGCGGCGGCCGGTAGGCCAGCCAGAGCTCGCTGCGCGTCGGGTTCCAGCCGCCGTCCCACCGGCGGTTCCACTCGAGGGTCAGCTCGCCGCCCGGCGGCCGCCACCACAGCCGCCAGCGCTCGCCCGCCTCGACCAGGCCGCCGGCGGGCTGGTCGTAGCGCCACAGCGACCAGGAAGCGCCGAGCTCGCGCCAGCCGGCGCCGAGCTCGTAGCTGGTGTCTACACGCGAAACCGCGCCGGCCGCCAGGTCGTAGCGCTCGTTCAGGCCGTACGCCCCGGAGAGCCAGGGCTGGTCGCCCAGCTTGAAGGCGAGCCGCAGGCGGTTGCCCCGGGCCTCGTAGGCGTAGCGGGGCGTGCCCGCGGCCAGGTAGCCCCCGGCCTGCAGGCTGAAGAGGCGGCCCGAAGCGGCCTCGAACCGCAAGCCGCCCCAGCCGTAGGGGGCGGCGTCCGGGTAGGCCGCCCCCATAAAGGGGGCGCGTAGCTCCAGCCGCCAGTCGCCGGCCGTCAGCGAGGCCAGCGAGAGCTCGCCGCCAAGACCGGCTGCCAGGCCGGCGTGGGCCTCCTCGCGGGAAAGGCGGAAGAAGGGCGCGGCGGTCAGCCGTCCCAGGGTTTCCCGGGTCGTCAGCATGAAATAGGCGGTGTCCGACTGCGCTGCGGCGCTCCAGCCGAGGCCAAACCTCAGCGGGCCGCTGACGAGGCTGGCGCTGGGCTCGAGCCAGTAGCTCCAGGCCGCGCCGTCCCATTTCCTGACCGGCTTCAGCCCAAAGTAAAACCGCTCGCTCCCCTGCCGGTAGTCGAGCGCCAGACGCAACGACTCGGTCTTGCCAGCGTAGAGCGGACCGCCCACCCCCGCGGCCAGCACGGTCAGGTGGGTGCTCCAGCGCCCGAAGGCCTCGCCCTCCAGCGGCAGCGGCAGGTTCTCGACGCCGAAGTTCCAGCCGGAGCCGTAGCTGAGGCGCAGCGGAAACTCCAGCCGCATCTCCTTTTCGGGCTCGACCAGGACCTCGGGCGGCCTGGCCAGCTCCAGCCCGTAGAGCCGGAACGAGGCCCGGCGCAGGTAGAGCCTGCCGGCGGCGAAGGCAAACTCGGCCTCGCCGGCGCTTATCTCGATGGCGCTGCCGCACTTGCAGGGCGTGCTCCAGACGCCGCTGGCCTTGAAAACGTCGTCTTTGATCCAGCCGCGTTCCGCCCGGAAACGGTAGCGGGGCGTGCGCGCCTGGAGGTTCTCAAGCTGCAGACCGCCGTTCTCGCTTTCGGCCCGGGCGGCGGTCACCACCGCGTCGCCGCGCTCGAAGCGGGGGCTCGCCAGCTCCAGCCGCTCCCCCTCGCCCCGCAGCCGGGGCGCTTTCACCTGCCAGCCGGAGATCTCGCCGGCCACGTCGCTGGCCAGCAGGAGCCGCTGGTGGCGGTCGTAGACGATTCGCGCGGCCCGCAGAACGCCAAAGCCGGCCTCCAGGCAGGCCCCGCCCGAAAAGACCATCCGCTCGCCGTCCAGCTCGAACTCGGCCCCGGCCAGTACCGCCGGCGGCTGCTCGATCTTCAAGACGACGTCGTAATCCTGGCAACCCGCCGCCCGTACCGCGGGCAGCAGGAAGAGCGCCAGCAGTAAAGCGCGCTTCACCAGCCCATTTTAGCGGCTACTCGGCCTGCGCCCGCTCTACGTAGCCGAGCAGCCGCGCGGCCACCTCCGCCGGCGCCTTGCTGCTGGCCGTCACCTCGCCGCTCTGCTGGTCGAAGCGCAGGTAGAGGGGCTTTTCGGGGTTCTTGCCGCTGAGGGTCACCCCCAGCGAGGCGTCTTTGTAGCGGTAGGGGGCCAGCAGCAGCACCTCGCCCTGGCGGTAGTCGGCCACCAGCAGCGCCGCCTCGAGCTCGGGCTTGGTGGCGCTGACGCCGCCGGCCAGCACGACCACCCCGTCCTTGAGGTAGATCCAGCCCTTTTGCGCACGCAGGTTCTTGATGTCGTCGGTCTCGAGGCTGACCCCGCCCGCCAGGCGGGCTTCGTCGGCCGCCGGCAGGTACTCGAGCTCGGCGGCGGCGAAGCTAACGCCGGCGGCCTCGGTCTTGGCCTGCCTGGCCTTTATGTACTCGCCCTCCTTGTACTCGACGAAAGAGGCATCGATACTCAGGTCGTTCTCGTTGTCGCGGATCACCCCGCCCTGCGGCAGGGTGGTGACGCCGCTGGCCAGGTCGTATACCGAGTCGCCGTAGGGTTCTATCGAAAGGGCGGCGAACTCGGCCGCCAGCAGAAAAACGGTCACGAGCAGCAAGGCGCGCTTCATAAGGCCAGCCTACCCGGTCGGCAGGTTAGGGGAATGAAGCCGGGCGGCCGCCTAGGCGGCCGCCCGGCCGGTTCGCGGTCCTAGACCAGGGCCATCATGGCCGTGCGCAACCACTCCAGCGCCGGCTGCGGCCAGACGCCCAGGGCGATTACCGCCGCCGCCAGCAGCGCCATCAGGGTCAGCGCCGTCGGCGAGAAGGCCACCGCCCCGGCCTCCTCCGCCGGCTCCTCCAGGAAGAGCGCCGCCAGCAGGCGGAAGTAGAAGTAGTAACCGAAGACGACCATCACCACCGCCGCCAGCAGCGCCGCCCAGCTAGCGGCCGCCGCCAGCGCCGCGAATACGTAGAGCTTGGCGAGGAAACCGGCCAGGAGCGGGACGCCGGCCAGGGAGAGGATGAAGATGGCCAGCAGCACGCCCACCAGCGGGCTGCGCCGCCCCAGCCCCTTCCAGGCTTCCAGGTTCGAGGCGACGCCGTGGGCCTCGAGCCCCTCCAGCGTGAAGAACATTCCCAGGCTGGTGACTATGTAGGCCAGCAGGTAGTAGCCCACGGCGACGTAGCCGGTCAGCGAACCGGTGGCCAGCCCCAGACCCAGAAAGCCCATGTGAACGATGGTCGAGTAGGCCAGCAGGCGCTTGACGTCGGTCTGGGTCAGCGCCCAGATGCTCCCCAGAATCACCGAGAGCAGCGCCAGGGCGGTTATCCAGCCCTGAACCGTCGCCGCGGCCGGCCCGACGAAGGCCCGCGCCAGCAAGACCGCCAGCCCCAGCGCCACCGCCGTCTTGGGGGCGACGCTCAGGTAGCCGGCCATCAGCGGGAAGGCCCCCTGATAGGCGTCGGGCGCCCAGGCGTGGAAGGGAACCCAGGCCAGCTTGAAGCCGATGCCCACCAGCATCAGCGCCAGGCCGCCCAGCGCCAGCGGCGAAACGTTGTAGCTGAGGCCGGCGGCGATGCCGGCGTATCCGATGCTGCCCGTCTCGGCGTAGAGCAGGGCCATGCCGAAGAGGAGCAGCGAAGAGCCGACCGCGCCCAGAATCATGTACTTGGCGGCGGCCTCGGTGCCGAAGCGGCGGTCGCGGTCGTAACCGACGAGAACGTACGTCGAGTACGCAGAGAGCTCCAGGCCCAGGTAGAACATCAGCAGGTGGGCCGAGCCGACCAGCAGCACGCCGCCCAGCACCCCCCACATCACCAGGGCGTGAACCTCGCCGCTGCCCAGGGCGAAGCCGTTTTCACGAATGGTGGCGCCGGCGGCCACCAGCAGACCGATCAGGCTGAGGAGGACCAGCGCCAGGCCGGTCACCGGCCCCAGCTCGAGCGCCCCGTAGAGAACGCCGCTCTCGCCCATCGCCCCGAAACCGAGCAGCAGGGTAACGCCGAAGACGGCGCCGGAAAGGCCGCCGAGAACCGTCGGCCGCTCGTCGAAGTTGGGCGCCGCCAGCGCCAGCGCCAGGCCGCCCAGGGCCAGGATGATAATCGCGGCCAGAGTCATTTGAGCACCTCCTGCACCAGCATCAGTATCGGCTGCACGCCGGCGTCGATCCAGGGCGTCAGCAGGGCGGGCACCAGGCCCAGCGCCACCGCCAGCAGGACCAGCGGCGCGGCCGCGTATATCTCGTGCGGTTCCAGGTCGGCCACCTCGCTCTCAGCGTTACCCAGTAGCACCCGCTGGATCGTCCAGAGCATGGCGCCGGCGAGGATGACGATGCCGAAAACCGCCCACCAGACGTAGGGCCGCGTCGCCGCCCCCAGAAAACCGCCCCAGAGGCTCTGGAACTCGCCCAGGAAGCCGGCCAGGCCGGGCAGGCCCAGCCCGCCGAGCAGCGCCAGCCAGAGAATCCCGCCCAGCTTGGGCGCCGCCGCGTAAATGCCCTTCATGGCGGCGATTTCGCGGGTGTGGGTGCGGTCGGCCAGCAGGCCGACCATCAGGAACATCAGGCCGGTAATCACCCCGTGGGCCACCATCTGGTAGACCGCGCCGTGAAGGC
>Ga0256914_1001003_pt1 | contig 26846 bp, 17 predicted proteins | sample HulkmetaG_FD_191571 | JGI IMG/M metagenome (GOLD analysis project Ga0256914, IMG submission 191571) | Hydrothermal chimney microbial communities from Main Endeavour vent field at the Juan de Fuca Ridge, Pacific Ocean - Hulk | ecosystem: Environmental > Aquatic > Marine > Hydrothermal vents ... | reverse complement strand
GGACAGGCCCAGGAGGGAATTGAGGTATAGGGAACTCTATCAAGAGGTTGCCAGGGTGGCAAAGTCCCTGAAAGAGCTGGGTATATCTGTGGGAGATAGGGTGGTTGGGTATATGCCCAACATCCCTGAGACCATCATTGCCATGCTTGCCGCCACCTCCCTGGGGGCCACATGGTCCTCGTGTTCCCCTGACTTTGGTATAAAAGGGGTGCTGGACAGATTTGGACAGATAAAACCTCGGGTATTGTTTACTGCAGATGGATACAGCTATAAGGGGAAAAAGATAGATTCCCTATCCAGGGTAAGGGAGGTGTTAAAGGAGATAGATTCTGTGGAAAAGGTGATTGTGGTGCCCTTTATGGAGCAAGAGCCTGATCTATCCAACATTCCAAACAGTCTCCTCTTAGAAGAGTTCAAGTCCAGCGAGAGGGATCCAGAGATGGAGTTTGTGCAACTACCCTTTTCCCATCCCCATTATATAATGTATTCCTCTGGCACCACAGGTCTTCCCAAGTGTATGGTACAGAGTGCAGGGGGGGTGCTTATAAACCACCTAAAGGAACTGGTTCTCCATACTGATCTCAAAAGGGAAGACAAGATATTCTACTTTACCACCTGTGGCTGGATGATGTGGAACTGGCTGGTAAGCTCCCTCGCAGTGGGTGCAACTATTGTCTTATATGATGGAAACCCCTTCTACCCCACTCCAAAGGTGTTGTGGGAGATGGCGGAGGAGGTGGGCCTTACGGTTTTTGGTACCAGTGCAGGTTATATCTCTGCCCTGCAAAACGCAAAGGTGAGACCTGGTGAGGAATTCAATCTGGAAAAACTAAGGGCAGTGCTTTCTACAGGTTCTCCTCTTCCAGAGGAGGGGTTTGAATATGTATATGATGCAGTAAAACAGGACCTTCAACTCTCCTCCATCTCAGGGGGTACAGACCTAAATGGTTGTTTTGCCCTGGGAAATCCCATGGGACCAGTCTATTCTGGAGAGCTTCAATGTAGAGGACTGGGTATGAAGGTATATGCCTTTGATGAAAATGGAAAACCTGTTTACAATCAGAAGGGAGAATTGGTATGTACCGCTGCATTCCCCTCCATGCCCATCTATTTCTGGAATGACCCTGACGGACAAAAATACCATAAGGCATACTTTGACGTATATCCCGGTGTATGGAGACATGGGGACTTTATAGAGATAAATGACAGAGGAGGGGTTATTATATATGGACGCTCTGATGCCACGTTAAATCCAGGGGGAGTAAGGATAGGTACTGCAGAGATATATAGACAGGTTGAGCAGTTTGAGGAGATAGAGGATTCTCTTGTGATAGGTCAGGACTGGAAAAATGACGTGAGGGTGATCCTGTTTGTAAAGATGAACCCTGGATATAAACTGGATGAAGACCTGAAGACCAGGTTAAAAAGGGCAATAAGGGATGGGGCATCTCCAAGGCATGTACCAGATAAGATAATAGAGGTACCCGATATCCCCTATACCCTTAATATGAAAAAGGTAGAAATCGCAGTGAGAAAGATCATCCACAACCAAGAGGTAAAGAATAAAGACGCCCTAAGAAATCCTGAATGTCTGGAATTTTTCAAGGATATTCCTGAACTCAAGGAGGACTAAAACACAGCGGCATCCTTAACTTAGATGGATGCCGCTCTCTTTTAATAAGAAAACATTCTGAACGGTCGCCTAAAAATCTGGTTAGTCGGTAAGGAGAGATCATGGCTTACATCCCAGAATTGGAACAGATACGAAAGCGACAGATAATTATGGCTGCCCTGAGGGTAGTAGCCAGGGAGGGATATTTTCATCTGAGCATGGAAAAGGTGGCCCGGGAGGCTGGCCTATCCAAGGGGGGGGTGGCTCACTACTTTTCCTCCAAAAAGACCCTTTTTATGGAGGTCTTTGTGCGTTTTTTTGAAAATATCTTTGAGAGGGCCCAACGCACCTTAAAGGAAATAGATAATCCCTTAGAGGCCCTTACCTCCTTTGTGTGGTTATATAACTGGAAGGACCCCCTGGTAAATGAGGGCTATGGGATCCTGTTTGATTTTATGTCCCTGGCAGCCAGGGATCAAGACTTCCAGGAGATCTTTGTAGAATGGGTGGAGAGGTGGTGCCTTTTGCTAAGGGAGATACTTATTCAGGGAAAGGAGAAAGGGGTTTTCAAGGAGGATATGGATGAGGAGATACTCGCCCGTTGCATCTCTGCCATTTATCAGGGGATTGGAGAGAGGTGGTACCTGTCTTCTAAAAGACATTCCACCAGATGGGCCAAAGAGGCCCTGGAAAGGGCTATCTATTCCCTTATCCATCCCTATTTGAACAAATAAAAACCATAAACCAAGGAGGCGTATATGCCTGTCTTTAAGTCAACTGAGATGATGTATGAGGTCCTGGGGAGGCTGTGGGAAGAACTCCTCTCAGAAAAAGAGCTTGCCGATAAATTCAAGGAAGCGGGAATAATAATAAAATTTACCATACATGATCCCAAAGGAGAGATATGGCTCTTTCCCCAGGGAAAGGTGGTGTGTGGGCATACTGAAGAAAAACCAACTGTTGAGATGTTTTTATCTGGAGATGACTGTCATAGGTTCTGGATGCAGGAACTAAAGCTACCTGTGGCCCTGGCAACCAGAAAAATAAAGGCAAAGGGTCCCATAAACAAGATACTAAAGCTCCTTCCTCTCATACGCCCTGCCTATGAGAGATATCCTTCAATCGCCAGCAAATACAATATATTATGAGTCATAATAAACGTTTTAAACACATAAGGAGAAATCTATATGTATACAGACCTAAATATAGAGTTAACTAAAGAGCAGGAGATGATAAAGGAGGAGACCCATAGATTTAGCAAAGAGGTGCTTCGTCCTGTGTCTCTCTCCTTGGACAAACTCTCCTCCCCTTCCCAGGTAATAGAAAGTGAAGACTTCTGGAGGGCCATGAAGCAGGCATATGAGCTGGGATATCACACAGTATTTATCCCTGACACTTGGGGAGGGCTTGGATTGGACCCCCTAGAGGTCCACATAGTGCTGGAGGAGCTTGGATGGGGAAGTGTGGATTTTGCGGTATCCCTGGGGGTATCCTGTTTCCCTGCATTTTTTGCATCCCTACTCCCCAATGAAAGAATGGTGGAAGAGATAATAGAACCTTTTTGTCAGGACAGGGATGCCAAATTTATAGGGTGCTGGGCAATAACCGAGCCAGATCACGGGACAGATGTCCTCTCAGTGGGCACTCCTCAGTTTTGTGATCCCAATATTTCAGGGAATTGCAGGGCCTATGCAGATGGAGATTCCTGGATAATAAAGGGACAAAAGTCCGCATGGGTCTCCAATGGCACCATAGCCACCCACGCCCTACTCTACCCTACTATTAATCCAGCTAAGGGGATGTCAGGAGGGGGTATATGTATTGTACCCCTTGACCTGCCAGGGGTAAAAAAAGGACAACCCTTGGATAAGATGGGACAAAGGGCCCTGAATCAGGGGGAAATATTCTTTGAAGAGGTACGAATTCCAGCTGAGTATATGCTGGTGGAGCCAGATTCCTATGAAGGTATGTTGGAGATCACACTGGCCACAGCAAATGCCGGCATGGGCGCAATATTTACCGGCCTTGCCCGTGCGGCATATGAAGAGGCCCTGGAATATGCCAAGATGAGGGTACAGGGGGGAAAGGTCTTATTTGAGCATCAGATAATAAAACACAAGCTCTTTGAAATGTTTATGAAGGTGGAGGCGGCCCGCTCCCTCTCCCGCTCAGTGATGATATACAACTATAACAATACCCCTCCACGGGTGGAATATTCCATTGCATCCAAGGTCTTCTGTACCAAGGTGGCCCTTGAGGTCACAGGGGAAGCCATTCAGATATTTGGGGGGTATGGATTGTGCCGGGAATATCCTGTGGAAAAGTTCTTCAGAGATGCCCGGGCGGGTCTTATAGAGGATGGGGCCAATGACTCCCTGATGATCACTGGGGCTCATCACCTATAATTGTTAAAACCTTAAGGAGATAGAAGATGGCAGAGGTTTTTATAATAGGCACAGGCATGATAAGGTTTGGGAAATATCACCATCGGGACGTAAGAGACATGGCCATAGAGGCTGCTGAATTTGCCTTACGCGATGCAGATATATCTAAGGAGCAGGTAGAAGCGGCCTTTTTTTCCAATACCTTCTGGGGACTCTTTGGGAATCAACACTCTATTAGGGGACAGGTGGTATTAAGGAGTATGGGGATAGGGTCTATCCCCGTTATAAATGTAGAAAATGCATGTGCCGGTGCAAGTACAGCCCTACACTGTGCAATAATGGGACTGGAGGGAGGGGCGTTTGACGTGGCCCTGGTCATTGGCTCAGAAAAGATAAGCAACCCCGACAAGAACCTTTCCCTTATGGCCTATGCATCGTGCATGGATGTGGCCAACTTTGAGAATCAATTAAAACTTATGGAAGAGTTGAGTAAGGAGTTTAAGGTGGAGGTGCCCCCCACAGGAAAGGTGGGAGAGGGCAGGAGCGTCTTTATGGATGCCTATGCCCTGGGGGCCAGATGGCACATGTCCAGGTTTGGCTCCACTCAGAGACAACTGGCCATAATTGCCTCCAAGAATCACTTCCACGGCTCATTAAACCCCCTCGCCCAATACCAAAAACCCATGAGCGTAGAAGAGGTGTTAAATGACAAGCCCATTGCCTATCCCTTAACTAGATCCATGTGTGCCCCCATAGGGGATGGTGCAGCAGCAGCAGTGGTGTGTTCTGGAAAATTCTTGAAAACACATCCCTCTTCCAGGGCCATAAGGGTTCGTGCATCTGTCCTTGCATCTGGAAGAGATAGGGCCATTGATGAGGAGGACATTGGGGAGAGGCTCTCAAAGAGGGCCTATGAAGTCTCAGGAGTGGGTCCCCAGGATATTGATGTAGCAGAGCTACATGATGCCACGGCCTATGGAGAACTCCACCAATGTGAAGCCATGGGGTTCTGTCCCCTGGGAGAAGGAGGAATCTATGCAGAATCAGGGGCAACCGCTCTGGGGGGAGAGAGACCGATAAATACAAGTGGGGGGCTTGAATGCAGGGGACACCCCATTGGCGCATCTGGTCTGGCCCAGATATATGAATTGGTACTTCAATTGAGAGGAGAGGCGGGAAAGAGGCAGGTGGAGGGGGCCAGGATTGCCCTTGCAGAGAATGGGGGTGGAAATATAGGCGTGGAAGAGGCGGCCATGTGTATCCATATACTTGAAAAACCATGAAAGGAGTAAAAGGGATGAGTGAGAGATATATAGAGGGCCACCTGGGCCTGGAGGTGGAGAAAAAGTATAGAGAGATGGCGGACTTTCCTGTGTTGACATTTGAAAATGGAGAATGGAGGGAAGAGGTTATTACCTACAGGGACCTCTATCTAAAATCCAGGCTACTGGCCAGAAGGATATTTGAGGTGGGACTAAAGAAAGGGGACCGATTTGCCATTGTGATGAGAAACCATCCAGAATTTGTCTATGCCCTTATAGCCGCATCCTGGACAGGCACGGTGGCGGTCCCAATTGATCCCCGGTATATGGGAGATAGGCTATTATATCAGATAGAAAATTCCCAGTCCAAGGCCATTCTCTTATCAAATGAGTTCTTTTCCCCTATTGTAAAAATCCTTAACAAACACCCTGAGATAGAGATAATTGGGGTGGTATATAAAGAGGGATTTGATTCCCCTTTTAGGGAAGATTACCCAGATGTGACAGAGTTCCTGAAGGTCCAGGGAGATGAGGTGGTGGAGCTCCCAGAGGAAAACCTCAACCTCTCCTCCCCCCTGGAGATAATCTATACCTCCGGGACCACTGGAGACCCAAAGGGAGTGGTTATTCGAGGGGATAGACTACTCGCATTTAAACTCCTTGGGGGGTTTATCTGGAAATATACCTTAAAGGACAAACTATATACAGGTCTCTCCTTAACCCATGGAAATGCCCAGGCCGTTACCCTGGTCCCAGCCATAACCCTTGGGATACCAGCGGTTATCAGCAGAAAGTTTACCAAGAGCAGGATATGGGATATATGCAGACATTATGGGGTCACCACCTTTTCCCTCCTAGGTGGAATGATGATGGGTATATATAGCGAACCACCAAAGAAGATGGACCCCCACAATCCTGTTAGGGTGGTGCTCAGTGCAGGTACCCCCCCATCTATCTGGAGGGAATTTGAAGAGAGATTTGGGGTAAAGATACACGAATGGTATGGCGCAGTAGAGGGGGGATTTGCCCACAATCCTCCCGGTGTTGGTCCAATTGGTTCCTTTGGAAAACCCCCTGAGGGTTTTATGGAGATGAAAATCCTCAGGGAAGACGACACCCCCTGCGCCCCTTATGAGATAGGAGAAATTGTATGTCGTCCTGTGGGGGGAAAAGCAGAGGTGGAATATCTGGGAAAGGAAAGGGCATCTAAGGAAAAAACCAGAGGGGGGTGGCTTAGAACAGGCGATATGGGCCATGTGGATGAAGAAGGGTGGTTTTATTTTGACTTCAGAAAGGGAGGAGGACTCAGGAGACAGGGGGAGTTTATTCAGCCTGGGTATATTGAAAAGGTCCTGGCAGAGATGGAAGAGGTGGAAGATGTGTGCGTGTATGGGATACCCTCTACCTCAGGGGCCCCTGGAGAAGTGGATATTGTTGCCGCAGTAAAGCCCTTTAAGGGAAAGACCATAAGTCCTGAAAAGGTCTTTTCCACGTTGCAGCAGAGACTGGAAAATAATGCTATACCTTCCTATCTACAGGTGGTGGACGAGATACCAAAGAGTCCCTCCCAAAAAAATCTGGACAGGCTCCTGAAAAAGGAGTTTTCTCCTACGGCAAAAAATGTATTTCCCTATAAATATCACTCAAGATAACACCTGGAGGAGATAGCATGTTTAACTTCCTGGAAAGATTCACCCATGTGCACTTCCCCCCCACTGTCTTCCCCAGATTACACTACAATCAGAACGCATGCATAAAGTGCAAAATGTGCGTAAAGGCATGTCCCACATCCTGTCTGGTATGGGATGAAGACAGGAATAGGCCCATAGCAACTGCCCTTATGGAGATGGACCCAGCATGCATAGGATGTAATAATTGTGAGGCAGTATGTCCTGTGGGTGCCATTAGGATGCAGGGCAGGTATTTTGTAAAAAAGGGAAGATATGCCACGGTAAGGGAAAAGGACAGGGATATGACATATCCCTTTGACAGGGAGAGAGATAAATTGGAAGAGATAGAGGAGGAACTTACAGAAACGGAGAGACTCATTTTAAAACGCAGGAGTATAAGGTTATTTAAAAAAAAGGAGGTAGATAAGGAGCTCTTGTTAAGGATACTGGAGGCAGGACGTTTTGCTCCTTCTGCGGGAAATTGTCAGCCCTATAAATTTGTGGTTGTCACAGATAGGGCCATAAATAAAGAGATAGATATACGCTGTGCCCGTGTTCTCTACCGGATAAAAGAACTCTATCTCACAAAAAACAGGCTAAAAAAGGCCCTTATATACCTTTTGAGTTATCTCTCTGTAAACAAGTGGGACCAGAGACCCATTGCCGCCATGGAAAAGATATGGAGGGAAAAGGGAGTAATCACATTTGATGCCCCGGTGGTGATCCATATATTAAAAGATAGGCGCGGCATCTCCTCTCCAGACATTGATGTGGGAATTGCAGGGGAAAATATGGCCCTTGCTGCACACTCTCTTGGACTTGGCACCTGTTTTATTGGATTTATTGCGAGCGCCCTACCCTTTGCCCCTTCTGTGAGAAGGCTTTTGGGAATAAAATACCCATATGAACTTGCCTTAAGTCTATGTGTAGGCTACCCTTTAAGAGGGATAGACTCCTTTGTGGCACGAGGCACTGTCCCTGTAACCTGGATAGAAAAGGCAAATTCTTGACATTGATCAATTACCCTCCCCCTCAACGGGGATATGATGAAAGAAAAATGCGTGGTGAAGGTTATGAAAAGAGTTTTTTTCCCCTTGATAATGGTTGTATTAGTTGTCACCCCCTGCTGGGGGATGAGCCTGAGGGAAGCAATAGACATTGCCCTTAAGAAAAGCCCTATACTCCTCCAGGAAAAGATGCGTTTAAAGGAGTCCAGAGAGGAAAAACTGGCCAGCATAAGGAAAAATTTTGGCCGACTCACCCTCGTGGGGAAATATACCCATTATAATATTCCCCATACCCTATCCCCTATAGTTCCTCCAGTAAGTCCTAATATAACCACCAGTTATGATATTACAAGCGGAGGACTCATGTATGAAGTCCTCCTTTTCAATGGGTTTTCTGACCTCTCCTCCATAAAGATAGCCCGTCTTGGGGAAGAACTCTCCCGTTTGAGGGTTGGTCTGTCAAAGCAGAGGCTTATTTTTAACATAAAGTCCCTCTATCTAAAACTCCTCTCCTTAAAGGCCCAGAAAAAGGCGGCCATCTCCTATAGAGATGCCCTCACCGAGTTATATAAAAATGTCTCTCAGGAGGTGGCAGTGGGAAAAAAAGCAAAGATAGACCTGTTAAAGGTCTCTGCTGACCTAGCCAATGCCTCATTTGTAGTAAAGCAGATAAAAGGCTCTATAACGTCCCTCCAGTCCATATTGGGTGCCACTATTGGAGTGGATAAGCCCGTGGATGCAGAGGAAGATACAGATCCAAGAGAGGTGGTCACTGCCTGTGCTAACACAGATATAACACATAGCTATGAATATGGTATCTCTGCCCTGAAGGTGAAAAGGGCGCAGGAGGCAATTAGGAAGGCCCGCTCCATATACTATCCCAGCCTGGGAGTGGATGTATATGTGGGGGATAACTATGCCAAGGGAGATAGAAAGGAGATATGGCAGGCAGAGGTAACCTTAAAATGGCTCCTTTTTGACTTTGGGGTGAGGAAGAGTGAGGTGAGAAGGAGCTATATCGCCAAAAGAGAAGCGGTAATTTCTCTGAGAAAGACCCTATTGGATTTAAAGAGTAAAATAATTGAGGCCAGAGAGAAGATAGCCACTGCTGAAAAGAGACTGGCATCTCTTAAGGAGCAAGAGAGGTTTCTAAAAGAGGTAAGAGAGGTGGAGAGGCTCAAATATGAAAAAGGGGTCTCCAATATGTATGACCTCCTCTATGCCTATGCCAGATATCAAAAGGCAAAAAGCGACTATATAGGTGCCAGATATGACCTGTATATACAAAGACTCTACCTTAACTATTTAATGGCAGGTGAAAGATGAAAAAGACTATCTATACGATCATTGTTGTAGCCATTGTGGTGGGTGGTGCCCTGCTTGTTCGCAAGAGGATGCTCCAGGTGAAATCCCTAAAACCACCCCTGGCCAAGCTGGTGGCAGTATATATGGTCCCCCCTCAACAGAGAGAGGTGGAAGAGACTAGGCAATTCTTGGGGACCTATTATTCCATAGACCATCCCAGCATCTCCAGCAAGGTCAGTGGGGTAATTAAAAAGGTATGTGTGAGAGAAGGAGAATGGGTGAATAAGGGGAAATTGCTTGTGGAAATTGATCAGGAAGAGATAATCCGTTCTATCAAGGCACAGCGCTCTTCCATCAGATCCCTCAAAGAGGCCATCTCTGGCCTTGAGGAGACCGTCTCTGCCCTGCGCTCTGACTATCTCTATTCAAGACACATATTTGAGAGGAATCAGGCCCTCTATAGGGCAGGGGCCATCTCCAGGGAGAGATTAGAGGAATCTAAGGTTGGGATGGAGCTGAAAAAGGCCCGGATGGATTCCACTCTCAAGGAGATCTCATCAAAAAAACAACAACTCAAGGCACTCAAAGAGGAACTCCTCTCCAAAAGGCATCTTCTCACCTACACACAAATAAGGTCTCCTATTGATGGAGTAGTGGGGCAAATATTGCTCCGTCCAGGGGATATGGCCATGCCAGGAAGGCCTATCCTTACCCTGTATGGAAAAAAGAAAAGGGTGGAATTTTCCTATCCCCTCTCTTTTATGGGAAGGATAAAAAAAGGACAAAAGGTGTATATCCTTGGGAGGCCTTTTACCATCACAGCCCTGGAAGCAGGCTCCTCCAGATCCCTGGCAAGGGCCTATATAGACCTTGACTCTAACCTCCCCCTACCTCATATGAGCAATGTGACTGTAGAGGTGGTAATGAGACAGGCCAGGGGATGGAGTGTTCCCGTCTCTGCCCTGCTTGAGAGAAAGGATGGAACCTTTGTATTTGTCCATACCTCAAGTAGATTTGTCCCTCTCAAGGTAAAGGTCCTGGCCATAGACGATTCCTATGCAGTAATTTCTCCTCCCCCACATGGAGATGTGGCCATTGGCAGTGCTGATAAGCTCTCCCGCCTTTTTGTAATCAAAAGGACACGAGGAATTAGGTATGAATAATAACTGGCTTGAGCGCTTACTCAACCGACCCTATTATATTATCTCTTTTCTGGGACTATTCATAGTACTGGGGATATACGGATATCACCGCATAGACAGAAAGCTGTTTCCTGACTCCAATCGTCCTGAAATAGCAGTGGTAATTGTATGGCCTGGGGCAGGGGCAAAGGATATTGCCTCCAACATTGCAGTGCCTGTGGAAAGGGAACTCTATACCCTGGATAAGATAAGGCGCGTCTATTCCACCACCATTGATGAAGTCACTGTGATAAGGGCAGAATTTCAGTATGGGAAGGACATAAACAGCGCAGCCACAGATGTTGCAAATGCCATCTCCAAGATACGCTCACTCCTCCCTCCAGATATAAAAGAGCCCCAGATCCACAAAATAACTGCAGCCACTGCCCCAGTAATCACCATTGGGGTATCCTCCACCCATCTCCCCCTGGAAGATGTAAGACAGATATGTGAAAACCAGATAAAAAATATCCTCCTCAAGACAAAGGGAGTGGCAAATGTTGACATATTTGGGGGTTATAAAAAAGAGATCCTGGTTGAGGTAAACAAGTCTGAAGCAGATAGATACGGAATATCCCTTTATCAAATATTGGGGGCCCTCTCTAAGAATGATAGGGACTATGCCATAGGATTTATTGATGTTCCCCGGGGAAGATTCCTCTTAAAGTCTATTGGTAAGAGAGATAGACTTGAGTACCTAAAGGACCTACCAATAACCCCCTCTATTACCCTCTCTGACGTGGCGAATATCCACTATGGTCATTATGAAAACACTGCCCTCTACTATGGCAATGGAAGACCAGCCATTGCACTGGCTGTGGAACGCTCTATTGATGCAGATGTAATAAAAACCATAGATAATGTAGAAAAGGCCCTTAAAAAGATAAGGAGCATGTATCCTGATCTTAAATTTGAGGTAACAGATACACAAAAGGATACCATTGAACAGAACATCTCTAATATGTTTGAATCCTTAAGAGATGCAATTATCATGTCCACAATAGTGGCCTTCTTTTTCCTTGCATCCTTTCGTCAGGTGCTGGTGGTCCTCTTCACCATCCCCCTGGTGTATGCTGCAACCATTGCCACTATGTATCTGTGCGGGATTGAATTTAGTGTGGTGACCCTCACCGCCATAATCCTGGCCCTGGGACTTTTGTTGGACGATGCAGTAGTGGTAATGGAAAACATTGAAAGACATTATAGAGAGCTTAAAAAACCAATAGAGAAGGCGGTTATTGAAGGAACAAAGGAAATAATATTTGCTGACCTCTCAGGGACGCTCACCACCATGGCGGCCCTATTTCCCATCATGTTTGTGGGAGATTATCCCCAGACCATCTTCAGACCACTGGTTTCTACTCTCTTAATTGCCCTGGCTGCCTCTTATATTATCTCTATAACCACTGTCCCCTTGCTGAGTCTAAAGTTTCTGGCTATCCAGTCCCCATGGATACTTAAGGGAGAAGAGATATTTGAGCGTATCACAAACAGGTTTAACAAGGGGGCAAGGGACTTCTTTTCCAACCTGGCCAAGGCGGCCATGGAGAGAAAAAAGGTGGCCGCCCTCTATTTTCTAATCCTCTTTGGACTCTTCTTTGTAAGTGTGCGGGTGGTAATGCCCCTGGTGGGACAGGAACTCATGCCACCAATGGATACTGGCATAGTAAAGATTAATATTACCATGGACCCCAATCTACCCATCTCTGAGAGTGCCCGTACCCTCAGGGATGTAAACAGGATAATATATAAAAGTGGAAAGGTGTTAAGGGTCTCTGCAAGTGTAGGTAGTGAGGCAGGGGTCCTTAGTATTGGAAGTGGGAGTGGTATAGATCACATAGCCATCACCGCCACCTATGTAAACCGCTTTGCCAGAAAAGAAAGTATCTGGCAGATAGAGAGGAGACTTAGAAAGGGGATACAACACCTGCCGAATATTAAGTACTTCACTGTATTTGACTATGGCGCCACTGCCCTATCCAGCATCCGGGGAAATGTAGATGTTATGTTAAGTGGGGACAACTTTCAGCATCTTCAAAAGGCCTCTGATACCCTATATAAGGTCCTGAAGAAGACAAAGGGGTTGGTAAACGTAGCAAAGACCTGGGATATGGACAGGAGTGTGTATGAACTGGTTATCTCCCCCAGAAAGGCCGCCTACTATGGGGTGAGTTATGACCAGATAGCCCGGGAGCTTGGTCTTCTTTTAAAAGGAGCCCCTGTGGCTTATAAAACCGTAAAAAATGCCCCTGACATGGTGGTCCGACTATGGAGTGCAGACAGGGAGAGATTTCAATCCCTGCTATCAACCACCCTCATCCACACCTCTAAGGGAGAAGTCCCCCTCTCCTCTCTCGCCCATATAAAGGAGGTGAAAGAACCCAGCCAGATAACCAGAGAGGGGTTAAAGTACACAGTGGACGTATATGGTTTTCGGGAAAAGGCCGCCATCTCCCATATAATGGCAAACTTCCACAGGGCATTTAAGGGTGTGGTGTTGCCCCCTGGCGTGAGTATGACCCAGACAGGAGACATTGCCCAATTCAAGGACTCTGCATCTCGCATGATAAGGGCGGTCTTTTTTGGGATATGCCTCATCTTTCTCTCCCTGGTCCCCATGTTTAATTCCATTCGCTCTCCCCTACTTATAATCTTTTCCATTCCACTCACCATTGTTGGAGCAAGCTGGATACTTCTCATCCTGGGATACCACACCTCCATGCCAGCCATGATGGGTTTTATCCTCTTAAGTGGTATCATTGTAAATAACGCCATCCTATTAATAGAGTTTGCCCTTCTAGGGATGAAAAGAGGGCTTGACGCCAAGAGGGCCATGCTTGAAAGTATAAAGATAAGGACACGGCCAGTGCTTATGACTGCATTTGCCACTACTGCAGGCATGCTCCCTGTGGCCCTGGGATGGGCAATAGGACTGGAGAGATTGGCACCCCTGGGGGCGGTGGCCATAGGGGGACTCATGGTGGGAACATTCCTTACCCTGGTATTTATTCCCATAGTGTTTGTGTGGATATACAAGGGGAAAAAAGAAATAGAATTTTAGGAAAACCTGTCAACATCCCCCACTTTCAAGCAAAAAAATTTGAAGAAAAAGAGAAAAAACTGCCTCATGTCCCAGCCTTCTCAAGACCACACCTCTCTTTACACAGGGTGTTAAGATATATCTATTGGAGATCCCTCTGTGCCAAAGAACAACTATAGGCCTAGGCAGGGGGAAATATAATTTCTAAAAAAACCTATTGACATGCCCTATTTTCAGCTATATAACCATTTCCGGTCTGCACTCCAGGTGCCCTAAAAAGGGTGAAACGGGAAGACCGGTGAGAATCCGGCACTGGCCCGCAGCCGTGTGAGGGGACGAAATCCGCATAAAGGTGTCCCACTGGATATAAGAGATATCCGGGAAGGGAGCGGAGAGTAGGAGGATCCTCAAGTCGGAAGACCGGCCTGGAGGAAGGTAGAGCGAGGCTTCGGGGCTAACTGCTTCGTTCTCAGAAGGGAGCGGAATCCCTTACCCTTCCCTTTCTGATGAACCCACCTGAAGCTTCCTCCTTATAACTTAATTTTCCTAGAGCAGTTAAGGAGGAACACTTATGTATATACCCATACCTATCTCGTCATTTGATTTGTATCTCATTTTATATTTATTCTCTGAGAATTATAAAGAGGCTATTTCTCCTGCAATTTTTCCAGAGAAATAATAGATTAGCTTATTTTATCAGTATATGAAAAAAATATATTTATTATTATTGTTCATAATTTTCGTTTTATCTTGCCGCTCCCCCTCCTTTAAATCCATTGGAGAGTTCTCTATAAAGAGGCTCTCCAATGGATGTATTCAGGTAACTGATGGAATAGGGAGACGATTTGTTCTGGTTCCAAGGGATACATCTGCCTCTATTTCAGAGGACGAAGAGATAATACATATACCTGTGAGGAGGGTTGTTGCATATTCTGGATATAATGTTTCTCTCCTGCGGGGTTTGGGGGTATTAAACACTGTAGTTGGAGTAACCCATAAAAAGGATTACTGGACCATAAAGACAATACGACAGGGACTTGAAAATGGCACCATACGTTATGTGGGAGAGTCCTCTGCTATAGACTATGAGACACTTAAAGAGATAAGGCCAGAGGTAGTATTTACCTGGAACCTTGCAGATGTCCCTCGTCTGGAATCCATGGGAATAAGGGCAGTAGTTACCACCACAAAACAGGCCATGGATCTGGAAACCCGCATGAGATTTATGGAGTTCCTGGCCCTTTTTTTTGATCGGGAGAAACAGGCCAGGGCCTTTGTAAAGAGAGTAAAATCAGCCATAAAAGAGGTGCATAAAAGGCTTATAGGGATAAAAAACAGGCCAAAGGTGATTTGGGGAGATATATATGAAAAGAGGGTATTGGTGGAACCAGGCAATTCCTGGGCTGCAGAGATGGTGAAGATTGCAGGAGGAGATTATCTTTTTGACGATATACGGGGAGGTTCCTGACTGGAGATCTCTCTGGAGAGGTTTCTCTCCAGCGCAAAAAAGGCTGACGTCCTTTTCACCTATCGCACCACAAACACAGGGGCCTCCTCCAAGAGAGAACTGGCAAAGATAAACCCCTTATTAAAGGACATAAGGCCCCTTACCCAGGGAAAGGTATATTCCCCCCTTCCCACCTATGGCCAGGGAGGAGACAAATTGGACAGGATAATAATTGAAATTGCGGCCATATTACACCCTTGCCGATTTAAGGGATATAAACTCAGATTTTTCAGGGAGCTTCCAGCACAATGAACTGGCAGAGAAGATTTGTCCCTCCCCTATGGATGTTTGTCTTCCTCTTGATCTTGATACTCTCATGTGCGTGGTTAAACCTATCCCTGGGCTCAGTGAAGATGTCGCAGAGAGAGATGCTGGAGCTTCTCTTTACCCGGGATTCCACTTCCTCCCATGGATTTATCCTCTGGAATATAAGGATGCCCCGACTCCTTGCAAGTGTACTGGGAGGGGCATATCTGGCAGTCTCTGGGCTTTTACTGCAGATATTTTTTCGCAATCCCATTGTGGGACCCTTTATCCTTGGTATATCCTCAGGGGCCACCTTAGTGGTATCTGTTATTATGCTCACATCTATAAGCCTTGGCTTTACCTATCTTGCCCCCTACCTCACCACCCTCTCTGCCCTCACAGGGGCCTATCTCACCATGGCCATAGTCCTTATAATTGCAAGCAGGGTCAAGGACCCCATTACCCTTTTGATTATAGGATTGATGATGGGCTATCTATGTCATGGAGTCACCAGCATCCTCATGGCATTTGCGGAACAGGAAAGGATAAAGGGATTTGTTCTGTGGCAACTAGGTAGTTTTGCAGGCTTTAAGTGGACAGAGATAAAGATACTCTCCTCAGTGGGAGGCACACTTCTCCTGGGGACCTATCTTTTATCCAAGCCCTTAAATGGACTAATGCTGGGAGAGGCATACGCATCCTCTATGGGAATAAATATTCGGCTCTTGCGTTTCTTTATCATCCTATTTTCCTGTGCCCTTTCTGGAATGGTCACTGCAGGGGCAGGGCCTGTGGCCTTTGTGGGCCTTGCCATCCCCCATATGGGAAGACTACTCTTCTCCACTTCTGACAATAAGATACTCATCCCTGGAGTGATTATCCTGGGAGGGGCAGTAACCAGTATATGTGATCTCATAGCCAGAATGGCGTTTTCCCCTGTGGAGATCCCCATAAGTGCCATTACTGCATTTTTTGGGGCACCTGTGGTTATCTTCTTGATTATGAGGAGGAGAATGGCCATATGAGTGCCTTTATTTCAGAAGGGATATTACAGACCAAAGAATTGGTGGTGGGCCACGGGAATGTCCAGGTCCTATCAGGGGTGAATATTTCAATAGAAAGGGGAAAATTTATATCCATCCTAGGGCCCAATGGGGCGGGAAAGACCACCCTCTTACTCACCTTGGCAAGGCTTCTAAGGCCACTTAAAGGATATATCTATCTGGATGGTATGCCCCTATCCAGCATAAATCAGAAGCAACTCGCTCAGAGGCTCTCTGTGGTTCTCACAGAGAGGATAAGACCTCCCCTCTTACCTGTATATTCCTTTGTGGCCTTGGGTAGATATCCCCATACAGACCTGCTAGGGAGGCTCTCTCCACAGGACAAGAAGGTGGTGAAGGAATCTCTTGCCATGGTTGGGGCAATGGATATAGCAGAAAAACTAATGGAAAATCTAAGTGATGGAGAGAGACAAAAGGTCTTTATTGCCAGGGCACTCGCTCAGGAGCCAGAGATTATGCTCCTAGATGAGCCCACAGTACATCTGGATATGAAACACAAGATGGAGATAGTAAACATCCTACAGGGATTGTGCAGAGACAAAGGGATTACTGTAATAGCATGTATGCACGATATAGACATAGCACTTAAGGTCTCTGATAAGGTGCTACTGGTAAAAGATGGATCTGTAATGGCCTGGGGAAGTCCAGAAGAGATACTCACAGAAGAAAAAGTGTGTGTATTGTATAATTTTAATTCTATGCGTTTTAATCCTGTACTAGGTTCTATTGAAATTATTGGAAATGGAAAAAAAGGAAATGTATTTGTCATAGGAGGTAAAGGGAAGGCCACTCCAATTTATAGAATTCTAGCAAGAAAGGGTTATAACATATCTACAGGTATTCTTTATAAGAATGATGTTGATTGGTTTGTATCTCAAGGAATAGGCATTCACTGTATAGACATGGAAATATGTTCCAGTATAGATAGTCATAAAATTAATAAATGTATAGATGCCATATCACGTTCAGATATTATTATAGATCCTGGAGTAATATATCCAGAAGTAGATATGTCTTCTCTTTTAATTGAAATAGCACAAAACATGAATAAAAAAATTATAATTATAAAGGAAGATATCTCAATATCTGCTCCTGAAAATACTATTTATATATCCAATCTTTCCCATTTATCAGAAATTCTTTAGGAGCAGAAAATGATAAAATATCTTATGATAATGCTTACAACCTTATGTAATATGAAATGTAAATACTGTTATAGAGATGAAAGCCAGGGGATTACCATGGACATATCCATCCTGGAGAAGGCACTACATCTGGTGGATGGAAAATCTAGGACCCATGTTCAGATAACAGGAGGGGAACCCACCCTCTTCCCCCATCTTGTGGAATATGCCTGCTCTCTACTCAGAAAAAGGTCACCAGATGTATCCATTGGTATCCAGACAAATGCTACACTCCTGGATAAGGGGTTGGTGAGGATACTTAAAAAATATGATGTCCACATAGGGATAAGCATGGATGGAGTAGGTCCTCTCCACGATCAACTAAGGGGACATTTTAACAGGGTAATGAAGGGAATATTTTTGCTCAGGGATATGGAAAAGGAATTTACCATTACCACTACCCTCACCCACATCAACATACTCCACCTTGATGAACTTATTCTCCTCCTCTCCAGCCATCCCAATGCAAAGGGCATGGCCCTGGATATGTTGGTGGTAAAGAAAAGGGCCAGGGAAGCAAACATATACCTTCCCTCCCCCGAGGATACCGCCAGGGGGATAGGGGCATTAATGAGAGGTCTTTGCTGGATCCGAACCTTCAGGGATTTTTCTCTGAGAGAAGAAGAGAGGCTATTTTCCTCCAATCCCCTATACTTTTGTGAAGCAGCCGCAGGACAGGGGATATGTGTGTATCCAGATGGGAGCATATATCCCTGCAGTCAACTGGCAGGTGAAAGGAATTTTTATCTTGGAGATATAGATAATTTTGATCCTGAGTATTCAAAAAGGCTCCTTTCCCCTTATGCTCTGATTAATGAGAGATGTGCACAATGTGAGATAAAAGGGATCTGTCCTGGAGATTGTCCATCTAGGATATATTACAATCAGGGAAGAGACAAAGAGGTGGTCTGTACCATGTATAGGACCATCTTTAGATATAAGGGGAGGAGAAGATGCGTGGGGCCTTAAAGATAGTATATTTTTCTGCCACCTCTTCAGAACTGGAATCCCTTTCAAGGGCCGCCTTGGAGTATGAAAGGGAAAACAAGTTGCCCATTGAAATAATTGCAAGGAGCAAAACCCAGCTCATGGAGGATAGAGGAGTAGAGGATTTTATCCACCATGCCCTTCACTCACATGTGACCATCCTCTGTTTGCATGGAGGAAAGGGGTCCTGCCCTGGATTTGATAAGATAGTTAAAGCAATAAGCCACGGGAAACTCCACCGTAATCGGCCTTACCTACACATCCATGGGGGTAGTGGAGACCCAGAGTCCCTGGAGTTGTCCCTTCAATATAGTGATCTCGCAGGAAAAGGGGCCTGGAAAAGGATAAACACCTACCTCCTCTACGGGGGGGTTATAAATATAAAAAACCTCTTCCTCTATCTAAGGGAGTTATTGTGGGGAGAAAAAGATGCCCCTGCCCCCTTAAAACTTCCCCACGAGGGGATCTATCATCCTGATTTTTCAATGCCCCTATCTCTGTCAGAATATCTTGAGTACAAAAAGATCTCCCCTACCAAGCCAGTGGTGGGAATATGGTTTTATCAAACTTATTGGCTCAATCAGGACCTCTCCCATATGGACTGTATCATTCAGGAGGTGGAAGATAGAGGGGCCCATGCACTGTGCGTGTTTCACCTCAGATACAAAGATAGGGAAAGGGGAAATATGGGGGCGGATGAGGTAGCAAAAAACTTTTTTATGAGACAGGGAAGACCCTTTATAGATGTGCTTATAAGCCCCATGATGTTTTCCCTTACCCTGGGAGACAGGTCCTATGAAAAGATCTATCCCACATTGAATGTACCTGTGATTCAGGCCATCATGTGCCTTAGTTCTTTTGAACAATGGGAGGAGAGTGAGTCTGGACTATCTCCAGGGGAGATATCCTTTTCTGTTGCCCAGCCGGAATTTGATGGAAATTATATCACAGTACCCATTGCCACCAGAGAAGAGGACTACCAGGATCCAATAACCGGGGCCCTTTTGACCAGATATCGGCCTATCCCAGAAAGGGTAGCCCATGTGGTCTCCCTTGCCTTAAACTGGGCCAAACTCAGAAGGATATCCAAGAGGAAAAAAAAGGTGGCCATCATCTTTCACAACTATCCTCCCCGTGATGATCGCATAGGCTGTGCTGCAGGATTGGATAGCTTTGCATCTGTGACACTCCTTTTGAAAAAGATGAAAGAGAGGGGATATTATCTGGAACATGACTATAAGGATGCCCAGGAACTTGCTCGAGCCCTTACCTCTTCCCTCACCTATGACAGGAGATGGATACTGCCAGAGGATATAAAATCCAGGGCAAGTATAAGCATTGGTACGCAAAAGGTAAAAGAGTGGGTGGAGTCCCTTCCCCCTCTCTGTGGAGAAAAACTACAGCAGGACTGGGGAGAGGCCCCAGGAGAGCTATTTACATCCAACCACGAGATGTTTTTCCCTGGGATAGTAAATGGGAATATATTTTTGACCATACAGCCCCCCCGTGGATATTTTGAAAATATAGAAAAGATATATCACGACCCCTACCTCTCCCCTCCTTATAATTACATAAGTCATTACAGATGGATAAAGGAAATATTTAGGGCAGATGCAGTTATTCATGTTGGAAAACATGGATCTCTGGAGTGGCTCCCTGGTAAGGGGGTGGGATTGTCCCGCAGGTGCTGGCCTGATATATCCATCAGCGATCTCCCCAATATCTATCCCTACATAATAAATGACCCAAGTGAAGGTACCCAGGCCAAAAGGCGTTCCTATTGTTGTATAATAGATCACCTCACTCCCATATTTACCAACGCAGGACTCCATGACGAACTGGCAAGACTAGATAACCTCCTGAGGGAATATACCCATGCGCAAACAGAGGATAGGTCAAAACTCCCCATCTTAAAGGAAATGATCTGGAAGGCCACCAAGGAGGCGAACCTAGATTCAGACCTCAACCTTACACAACAGCCAGAGGATTTTGACGAGTTTTTGCACAGACTACATAGCTATCTAGGGGAACTTTCACACAATATGATAAACAAGGGGTTGCATATACTTGGGAGTCCTCCCCAGGGAGAGGATCTAGTGGAGTATCTTTTTCAATTAACCAGGCTCCCAAATGGAGATGTACCTTCCCTCCTGGGAGGGATAATAGAGGCATGGGGTTTTGATTATGAAGAGATGATAAGGGAGCAGGGAAAGATAATAGATAATAAGAGACATCTTCGTGCAAGAGACATAATTGACAGGGCACGGGATAAGGGCCGGGAGATAATTAGAGAGATTCAACAGAACCAATTTAACAAAGAAAAAATAAAGGAGATTGTGCATGGTCATTTTCCCCAGGGGGCCCCTACGATTATGGCCTGTTTGAGATATATATGTGATCTGTCCATTACACTCTCTCTTGTAGAAAATGAGATAGATAATACCCTAAGGGCACTGGATGGAATGTTTGTCCCACCAGGTCCCTCAGGGGCACCTACCAGGGGACAGGCCCACATCCTACCCACTGGGAGAAATTTTTATTCCCTAGACCCCCGCAAGATACCAACCCCTGCGGCATGGGAGATGGGGAAAAAGCTAGGGGATAAGTTGATAGAGCGATATCTTAGAGACACAGGCAGATATCCCGATACAATTGGGATAATTATCTGGGGTGGCTCCACCATGCGTACAGGGGGAGATGATATTGCAGAGGTCCTATATCTGTTAGGAGTGAGGCCCGTGTGGAATAGATATAGTATGGACATAACTGGTCTGGAAATAATCCCCCTCTCCGAGCTAAAAAGACCCCGTTTGGATGTAGTCCCCAGGATCTCCGGATTCTTTCGGGACGCCTTCCCTGGACTGATTGAACTCATGGACCGGGCCATAAAGATGGTGGCGTGTCTTCAAGAGGGAAAGGATGAAAATCTGATTAGAAGGAATGTGGAGCGAGATATGGCAGAATATTTGGAACAGGGGATGGAAAGAGAAGAGGCCTTGCGTAAGGCCACGCTGAGGGTCTTTGGATGTCCTCCTGGGACCTATGGGGCCGGGGTGGCTGAACTTGTGGAAACAGGAAAATGGAAAGAACAAAAGGACCTGGCAGAGGTGTATATATTTTATTCCTCTCATGCCTATGGGGAAAAGGTGTATGGAAAAAATATGCCAGATGAATTTAAAAAAGTATTATCCAGAATGGAACTAACTATAAAGAATGAAGATTCACGAGAATATGATATAATGTCCTGTACTGATTATTATAATTACTATGGAGGACTTATCACTGCTGCCACTACTCTTAGAGGTAAAAAACCATTATCTTATGTTGGTGACTCTTCTAATCCAAATAATATAAACATACGTTCTATTTCTGAAGAGACAAAATTTATATTAAGAAGTAGAATTACAAATCCAAAATGGATAGAAGGGATGCAAAAACATGGATATAAAGGAGCAGGAGATATATCTAAAATGATAGATGTTATCTTCGGATGGGATGCAACATCAGATGTAATAGAAGATTGGATGTATGAAGAAGTAGCACATAAAATTGCATTGGATAAAAAAAATCAAGAATGGATGAAAAAAAACAATCCACATGCTCTTCATAACATAGTGTCTAAATTATTAGAGGCAATATCAAGAGGAATGTGGAAACCTCAAAAAGATACTTATAAAAAGTTAAAGATGACCTTTTTAGAGATTGAAGGAGATATAGAAGAATTGATGGATAATAGTTCATAAGTCAGGAGGCGGAGAAAAGTTAAAATATAGGAAAGAGCAGGATACTGGCACCTCAATGGTTTAAAGGGGAATCCTGTGAGAATCAGGAGCGGTCCCGCCGCTGTAACCGGGGACGAAACCCAACAGTTACCACTGTCCCTTTGAGATCTCTTTTTAAGAGGGATGGGAAGGTAGGGGAGTAGGTGGAACCGGAAGCCAGAAGACCTACCAGTATCCTTATTTGGCATGAGGCCGGCGAGGAAACGGCCGCCATGTAGATAAAATCCTTCATCATACACTCTCCTAGATACATGCGGCCTGTTTCCCCCCACAAACTAACATCCTAACCTTAGTGGGAGGAAAAGATGTTCAAAACCATTGAGTTTAGCAGGAAGTCTATTTTCGTGTGGATGATTATTCTACTCTTCACTTTTTGCTCTTCCTCACAAGGGGAAGAGGTGGCAAAGGGCGAGTTGGAAGAGATGGTGGTAACCTCCACCATGACAAAACATCAACTCATGGGGGCGCCCACCAATGTAGTGGTTATAACCAGAGAGGATATACAGAAAATGGACGCCAAGACCGTGGCAGATGTATTAAAAAAATTGCCAGGGATATTTTATTCTAATGCCTCAGGTCTTGAACCCCATCTATCCCTTAGAGGGACAAGAATAGGAATGAGTGGAGGGGCACTGGTACTTTTAAATGGTATCCCTATGAATCTAGGAAAATTTGCCTACACGGATTTTGAATCCATTCCTGTGGAGAATGTGGAGAGGATAGAGGTAGTTAAAGGGCCCTTGTCTGCCCTATATGGAGGAGATGCTGCACGCGGAGTTATAAATATAATCACCCGAAAAGGAAAAAAAAGGCTCCAGGGAAATGTATCTGTTATCCGGGGATCCTATGATGACCAGAGATACTCGGCCCTCTTGTATGGCTCCACAAATAAATTGTATTATAATCTAAATCTAAAGAAGAGAGAACAAGAAAGTTTTAGAGATTACACTTCATTAGATGGATATTATTTCAATGGAGAAATAGGATATTGGATGTCTGATGAATCCAGAATAAGTTTATTTGCAGATGCAGTCCATAAAAAAAGACTACTTCCAAAACGTCTCACTGAGGCAGAAAGAGAGAAGGATCCCAGTCAAAGTCCAGATTATAGTCTAACAAAAAATAGAGACTATATAACAGGAATTACATTTAAAACAAATAAAGAGATGTTTGATGTAGATACTACTATCTATTACAAAACAAGAGACAAATTATATGACAATTATAAACTTGCAGTACTTGGTACTCCTTATGAAGAAGATCTTAACGAATATGTATATGGTGCTAGAAGCATAGTTACTTACAAACATGATATTTTTTCTAAAAAAAATCTATTTTCTTTTGGTTTTGATTATGACCATGACTATATTGATATAAAAAAAATAAAGGCTGCAGCAAAAAATCCTCTTCTACCCTATACCATAATAGACCCAAAATATACAGGCGATTTTACAAGAAAAGAGATTGGAGTATTTCTTCAGGATGAGTTCTATCTTACTTCAAAGTTAATAATAACAGGTGGCATTCGTTATGACTACTTCAAATTTTACAACGATGCTCAATATGATTTTACTCAGGGAGGAAAATTAAATTATGATACTACCCCTTCTTACGATAAAATTAATCCCAGGATAGGTATTACATATCGTATTCGTCCTTCCTTAAATCTATATGCAAACTTTAGTCGCGCATACAGGGCTCCTAACATATATGACTATTATGCAAGCGCAAAATATTCTTCAAAATACGGCTACACCTTGAAACCCGAAACCTTTACCCAGTATGAGGGAGGAATAAGATTAAAACAGTCTAGTTTTTTTAATCTTGATTTTGGTATATATAAAATAATAATTGAGGATATGTTAGACCTGGCCTATAATCCTAATGGAAAATATGTTGGAAAACGTAATATAGCAGAAGCCACTATTAAGGGTATTGAGACTACCATATATGGTTCTCCATTTAAAAGATTTAATTATAAGATATATTACTGTTATACAGATGCGAGATATACTGCTCCTATATTTTCAAAGATAGCTAGGGGAAAAGTGGTAAATATAGATGGAAACAGATTAACTAAAGTTCCATATAATAAACTGAATATAGACCTGAATACCAAACTTTTATCTCACAACTTATGTCAAATATGGTGGTATTTTAATATATATGCCCAAAGTAATTATGAAATGGATGCGGCCAATACAGACCATTATCCTGGATATGCCCTTTTAAATACCAAATTAAACTTAAAATACAAAAAATTAAGTGCATTTGTAGCTGTAAATAACATATTGGATAAAGATTATGATGCCTATGCCTATAGAAGTTATAGTAAAAACTATTACTATCCAGCGGCAGGGCGTACTTATGCAGTGGGGATTAAGTATTCCTTCTAGTTGATTGTCACAAAAGAGAATAACTTTAAGGGGGCTTGATAAAATGAGCCCCCTTTTTAAATTTTATTATAAAATTAAATAGCTTTAATTATCATGCCATACCCATAAATAATCAATCCTGATAAAAACAAAAAGGTACCAAAAATATATACCCATATTCCTGGATCTTTTCTACATATTAAAAATACATAATTATTTCCAAATTTGTTTAGATGGAAACTGTAAGTTCTATAAATTATAGGAGAATTTATGGAAATATTTTTTATCTTGCATATGCTATTATTACCATTATTATAACATAACTTAATTATTGCCTTGCAATATATTGGTCTATTGTAAAGATATGACAATCTTTTACCTTTATAATATCTTATATTAATATTTTTCAATATAAGAGATATCTTTGTATCAGAGAGCCTTATATTTTTATTGGGAATCAATATAATAGGATAGCTATAAGAAAAGATATAACTTATTAAAAATCCACCTAAAATGAAAAGAAGCGCATAATGCATTATATGTGGAGATAATAAAATAAATTTATTTTTTCTATTAGAATGGATAATTTTAATTATTTTATTACTAGAACATATAAAAGTTTGTATAGATAATATCAACAAAAGAAATAAAAAAACAAAAAACCACCAAGAATATATAATATATTTAGCTCCATAAGTAACTATCCACTTTAATATTCCAATTTCATTGATTGGAGAAAAAAGACTGGTATTATGGCGAAGATATACATATCCTATTATAAGATTTATTACAATACACAAAATAGTTATAATGGCAATATCCACTCTGGACAAAAATTCCCACGTCTTTCTTAATACCTGGCCAACCATAATCTCACCTCTGGCATGGAAAATCTTCCTGTCTCTGGAAGAATAAAGAGGAAAAATATCATTGCCAACCCCAGCAAGAGTAGATAAGCCCTTATTTTTCCCCCAATTCTTCTAACAAGATACAGGTGAAGAAATCCAACATAATAAAACCATATAGCCATATACCCAAAAATACAAGGGTCCTCCCACACAATAGGGCTCCCTGTTTGCAAATAAGACCATATCTCACCTGAAAACATAGATATAGAAAGAAAAAACACTCCCCAAGATATATAACTTATATTATATTTCTTAAAATTATTTTTTCTTATAAATTGATCTATACAAGACAATCCTGCAGTTATAAATAAACAGTTTCCTATTATCAGGGAATAAAAATAAATATGAGAAAAAATACTCTTAGTTTTTAAAAAAGGTAAATAATATCCACCTGGAAAGAATAAAAATAAAACGGAAATTATAAAAATAAATATAAAAAATATTTTATGATTTAATATTTTTTCTTCTGATTTTCTAATATAAGAAATAAAAAATATCAAAGTCAGTATTGCTGGAATAAAAAAAGATTTTTGAAAAAGTGGTACAAGAGGAAAGGAATGGTAAAGTATAACATAAATAGATATAATATTGGCAATAAATCCTATGCTCATAAGTGTAAAAGCCATACCAATACTAAAATTAACGCTAAGTGTTGCCAATCCATAAAACACAGTCGCCATTAAAAAGAAAAGGGACTTCATTATCACCTCCCTCAAATAAAAAAATCCCTGGACCAGATAACCTGCTCCAGGGATTTCCCGTCTTTATCCCTTTTTTGCTAAAGACATCCTTTTTTCAGGCAGGTCTTCTGACTTCAGGATCTTCCTACTCCCCACGCCTTCCCATCAGAAAGTCCCATTCTGACAGTGGCAATGTGTGGGTTTTGTCCCCTGTTACAGCGGCGGGCCCGTGCCAGACTTCCACTGGCTTCCCTTTTAAGCCCAAATGGGCACCTGAATTTATTCCTTAGTATCTAACCTTAGACAAACATATAAGTCAAGGGCGTGTATAGATAAAAACCATACGGCCTGACCTTATTACTTCCCTCCTTCGTCGCACATCGTCTTGATCTTGTGAATTACCATCCACTCCTTCAATTTTTTATCCTCCCGATTATCCCTCAAGATAACCAGAAGTATATGGCCCCCTCGCCACTTTTGCACCCTAAAAGTGGATCAAAATTATTGTCCGTTTCTGGCTCATTTTAATTGGCCATTAACAATTTTCATAGGTACTCTCAAAACAAAAGACCTGGCGCAGTTGTGAACGCAATAGCGGTAGTTTCAATTCCTCATAGGTACTCTCAAAACTGTGTTGCTGCGTGAGCTTAAA
>Ga0256914_1001002_pt1 | contig 26894 bp, 29 predicted proteins | sample HulkmetaG_FD_191571 | JGI IMG/M metagenome (GOLD analysis project Ga0256914, IMG submission 191571) | Hydrothermal chimney microbial communities from Main Endeavour vent field at the Juan de Fuca Ridge, Pacific Ocean - Hulk | ecosystem: Environmental > Aquatic > Marine > Hydrothermal vents ... | reverse complement strand
CGAGTGCCGGAGGTCGGACTCGAATCCCGATTAGTCGGGAGATAAACTTCCACCGGAGTTTGGGCTCGCAAGCTATTGTTCCATTTTGCAAACAAAAAAAGCAGCCCGCTGGCTGCTTCTCGAGTGCCGGAGGTCGGACTCGAATCCCGATTAGTCGGGAGATAAACTTCCACCGGAGTTTGGGCTCGCAAGCTATTGTTCCATTTTGCAAACAAAAAAAGCAGCCCGCTGGCTGCTTCTCGAGTGCCGGAGGTCGGACTCGAACCGACACGGGATAAACTCCCACTGGATTTTGAGTCCAGCGCGTCTGCCAATTCCACCACTCCGGCAATATTATTTCCAATGAACATCCGTTCAATTGAGTTCACAAATTTATTGAACCCAATTCAAAAAATCAAATTATTTTTGTGCGCTTTTTGTTTGCTCGGTACTGCCGAATTATTTAATATTCGTAAACAATCAAATCAACTTTTTAGGACCATGCCATGAAATATTTCCCCTTGATCTTGGTACTGATACTTATTCAGATGCTTCCGGGACAAACCAGAAGAATTGTTTTACTGGAAGAAGCTACCAATGCCAGTTGCTCTCCCTGCGCCTATTACAATCCCGGGCTGCAGCGCTTTTACACCCAACATTTCGGTGGCGTAATCTCCGTGCGCTACCACGCCTGGTGGCCAGGCACCGATCCCATGTACCAGGCGGCAAAAGACGATTGCGTAAATCGTATTCATTACTACAACATCCACGGCGTTCCGAATTATGTGATCGACGGGCACCTGGAAGGCGTGCCGGCCAGCCCCACGGCTATGGAAGAACAAATGCTGGAACGATTGGCCATCCCTTCACCATTAAAGATTCGTATTCAGGCCGAATTTACCGACGATTCCGTTAAGGCCCGGGTAAGCATCGTCGCGCTCGATTCGATTAACGAAAATAGTTTGTACCTGCGGGTTGCAATTACGCAACGCATGGTGAGTTTTGTCGCGCCGCCGGGAAGTAATGGCGAAAAGGAATTTCCGGAAGTTTTGCGTCAAATGCTTCCCAATGCTCTGGGTACGCCACTGGACAGCCTTGCGCCGGGTGACAGCCTTTCTTTCCGCTTCTCTGCTGCGGTCAAAAAAGATTGGGAAGCCGGAGATTTAGCCGTAGTGGCCTGGGTACAGTGCGATCGAACAAAAGAAGTTTTGCAGGCAAATATTCATTTTCCGACCTCCATTATCTCCGAAAGAGAACCCGGCCTCCGTCTGTTCCATGCCCAAACCGAAGCGAAGGTACCTTATGTCATTTTTAATGATAATCAAAAAACTTTGCACATTACTTTAAAACTGGAAGATGTAAGCAAACCTCAGGATTGGGATCTGGGGCTGGAAGTGAACGGGCAAACCGGCAAAGTCATTCCGCTTGAAATTTTGCCGGGCGATAGTGCCGTATTTTATTTGCAAGTGCAAAGCGGGGAGAAGGGAACGGCCAGCGCCCGGATTTTTGCCGAAAATGACGATGACGACGGCTTTTACGGCGAAGGGTATGGGTACGGCTATTCCGTCAACTTCAAAGGAGTGGTGCCGGAAAATACCGATCTTTTGCTCGTGGACGATGATGGGGGCAAATCTTACGAAACCAATTTCACCAAAGCACTGGATGCCCTGGGCCTTGAATATGTCACGCTGGAAGAAGCCAGGATGTCCGAACTGGCTAAAGACTTTGATTTGACCCGGTACAAAATGATTATCTGGAATGCTTCATGGGCCTTTCCCGCTTTTACCGAAAGCGATGTGAACATTTTGAGCGACTATCTGAATGCAGGAGGAAGTGTGGCCATTTTCGGCCAGGACGTGGCCTGGGATGTTTTTGATTCCAACGGACAAAGCCATTTCCCGCAGGCCCAAACCCTGTTGCAAAAATATTTTCACCTTCGATTTCTGGAAAACAATTCGGATGGCACACGCATGGAAGGAGTTGCCGGCGATCCCATCGGTGATGGACTTTCGTTTGTTTTGGCCCGGCCTTACGGCTCCAACAACCTGATGCCCGATGCCATTGAGCCGCTCGACAGCAGCGCCCATGCCGTACTTTTGTACGATAATGACAAAATCGGAGCCATCCGTTGTGCCACCGATTCCTTTCGCACAACCTTTTTCGGCATCAGCTTCGAAGAAATTGACGATGCCTCCCTTCGGCAGGAACTGCTGAAGCGCACAATCGATTGGGCAACCGGTGTCACGGCCGTAGAATCATCCGACAAAGTTCTACCGCAACGTTTTACGGTTTTCCCCAATTATCCCAATCCCTTTAATCCCAACACGACCATCCGCTTTCGATTACCCGCGGCCGGTCGGGTACGGGTTACCGTTTTTAATGCAACCGGCCGGGTAATGCGCACATGGGAACAAAAATTATCGGCCGGAGAACACCGATTCGTCTGGGATGGAACCAACGCAGGCGGCGTGCCTGCGGCCACAGGAATCTATTTGTTGCGGGTGGAATTCGCAGGGAAAAGCCGCACACGCAAAATGATTCTCTTAAAATAAGCGTGAATACCCAAAATGAACGGGTGCTTTCGCGACACGAGAATCTTTCTTGATTTAATCCCACGGCGTTGCTATTTTCGGATACGGTGAATAAAACAGGCGAGGCAATACACATGAAAACAGTAAAAACAGAACATGCTCCTGCGCCCATTGGGCCGTATTCTCAGGCGATCGAAAGCAACGGATTTATTTTTACTTCCGGGCAAATTGCCATCGATCCCAAAAACAATCAATTGATCGACGGCGATGTGGTAGCGCAGGCCCGGCAGGTCTTCGAGAATTTGAAAGCGGTTCTACTGGCTGCCGGCTCCGATCTGGAACATGTGGTTAAAACCACCATCTTTTTGAAAGACATGAATGATTTTTCACGCGTCAACGAAATTTACGCCGAATATTTCGGTCAGGCGGCTCCGGCCCGTTCAACGGTTCAGGTGGCACGCTTGCCCAAAGATGTGGCCATTGAAGTCGATTGTATTGCCGAGAAGAAATAGATGAACTACTTTTTTATTGTCAATCCGGCCTCCGGACGGGGCAAAGGGCGTTCTGTCGGCCGGGAACTGGAAGAACGCCTGCAATATCTGAATTTGGATTATCAACTGGAATTTACGAAAGCTCCCGGACATGCCATCGAACTGGCAGAAAAAGCCACGCGTTCTTTTGAATGTATTGTGGCCGTGGGCGGAGACGGCACCTTAAACGAGGTGGTAAACGGCATGGCCGAAAGTGAAGCGACCTTGGGGCTGTTGCCGGTAGGCAGCGGAAATGATTTTGCCCGAGCTGTTTCGTTGCAAAGCAAATTGGATGATGCCCTTAATGTTCTGTTGCGAGGCAAAACAAAACGGGTAGATCTGGGTAAAGCCAACGGACGCTACTTCCACAACGGAGTGGGCATCGGGTTCGACGCCTGGGTGGTGCACACCAGTCAAAAAGTGAAGCGTCTGCGCGGCAATGCCATTTACCTTTATTCGGTTATTAAAACTTTGTGGAAATACAAGCCAGTCCCATTGCATTTGCAATACAACGGCCAAACACACACCGATGAATATTTCATGATCACGGTAGGAAATGGGCAGTCGCTTGGCGGGGGATTCTTCTTGACCCCCAAGGCCGAATTGGACGACGGTCTGTTCGATATTTGTACCATCCGCAATATGCCTACCGCCTCCATTCTCAGAAATTTGCTCAAAGTGTATCAGGGTACGCATACCGAAGATCCGCGCGTGGATATTGTGCGCAGCGACCGCCTTCAGGTACAAACCGAACGTTCTTTTGCGGTGCATCTGGACGGGGAATTGTTCTCTTTGAAGCTAAATGAATTAAATGTGGAAATTGTACCCGGAGCGGTTGATGTGGTGTGCGATGCCTGAGACGGTTGAAATGCAGCGGATCGGAACCGGGAATTAAAGGATGAAAAGACCCAGCGAATTACTTGTGGGAGTGCCAGGTGTGCTTTTTTGGGCCATTCTTTTTTTAGGCCAGCCATTGCGGGCGCAAACCGGTGCCGCACAGGATACCTTAAAACCCCTGAATCCGCTCGGCCTTACCTTACGTTCGCTTGTGCTGCCCGGTTGGGGGCAGGTAGTCGAAGAACGTTTGCCTCAGGCTGCGTTTTTTTACGTGGCGGTAGGACATTTTTATTACAACGCGTTTTTTCATTACTATCACTACCAAAAAGGCAAAGCCCGGCATCATTACAGTTCGTTCCGCTGGAATTTATCGGCAGGGGTGTTCATTCATGTCCTGAATGTTCTGGATGCGGCCGATGTGGCTTTTCGGGAAAAGCCACGGGGCTGGCAGGGAGGATTGCTTTCGGACAAGCCCTTAAAATCTCCCTGGGGTGCAGCCTTGCGCTCGGCCATGATTCCCGGCTGGGGACAGGTTTACACCCATTCCTATTGGAAAGCTTTGGGCGCATTAGGCGCAAATGCCTACTTTTTGACGCGCGTTAAATTGGCCGACAACTTGTACCACCAAACCCGGGACACCAAATACCGGGATCAACGCTCCGATTTTATCTGGTATTGGGCCATTGCCTACGTGCTGAACATTGCCGATGCTTATGCCAATGCCTATTTGTACAAATTTGACGAAGCTACCCGCCTTGCTTTTTGGCCGACGGCGGGAAATCACTATTGGGGAATCAATCTTCATGTTTCGTTCTAAAATTTTGCCGATTTTTGTAGGGTTGTTGTTTTTAGGATTTGCCCCTTGCTTTGGGCAGGTAAGTGCTAAAAACGATTCGCTGAACATTGCGCGAAAACCTGCCAAACCCATTGTGGATAAATGGATCGCTCCGGATAAGGGCCTGCATTTGCTGGGAAGCATGATGACCACCATTGCCGGTACAAAAACTTTGCAGCACCATTTTGCCATCGATGCGCACAAAGGGCGCCTGTGGGCGGCCGGTTTTACTTTTAGCCTTGGAGTGGGCAAAGAGCTGTGGGATTCCACCAAACCACACAATAAATTTTCGTGGAAAGATTTGTGTGCAGATGTGGCGGGAATGCTTTTAGGGGGACTGATTCTTGATTTTGAATGACAAATACACCTTGGAGAGTTTTCACCAGTACGCGGGCGTTATTCACGTGCATTCCACTTTTAGCGATGGTTCCCGTCCTATTCCCGAAATCGCGCAAATTGCCAACGAGTTGGGCGATATTCGTTTTTTGCTGATTACCGACCACAATACGTTGCGGGGCAAACGCGAAGGATTCGAAGGCTGGTATGGCCGGGTTCTGGTTGGTATTGGCAACGAGATTAATGACAAGGACGATCGCAACCACTATCTGGCCTTTGATGTGGATGAAGAATTTGGTCCGGCCTACAGCGCGGAAGAGTACGTGCGCCGCGTGCATGAATTGGGCGGGCTGGGATTTATTGCCCATCCCGACGAAAGTCGCCAGCACATTCGGGCCTATCCGCCGTACCCCTGGACACTGTGGAATTCGCAATATTTTGACGGTATCGAAATTTGGAATCAGATGTCCGAATGGATGGAAGGTTTAACCCATTTCAATAAATTCTGGCGAATATTGCACCCTCGGCGTTCCATTGTGTCGCCAAAGGCGCAAACTCTGCAACGCTGGGATGCCTTAAACCAAAAGCGCAAAGTTGTGGGAATTGGCGGTGTGGATGCACACGGCTTTGTGCACCGTTTGGCCGGGCCGTTGGCCATTCGGGTTTTTCGTTACAAGGTCTCGTTCAAAACCATTCGGACGCACATTTTAACCCAAAAGGTCATTGCTCCCGGCGTGGCAGCCCGGGAAGCTCTGGGGCATGTTTACCAGGCATTGCGTTCCGGACGCTGCTTCTTTGCACACCGCTACCTGGGTGATGCTTCCGATTTTCGCTTTTATGCCCGTAATGAACACGGGTTGGCTCTGATGGGCGATACGTTGCCCTTTACCCCGGACACCGATCTGGTAGTGCACATTCCTAAAAAGGCGCAGGTGCGGCTGATTTTTAACGGCAAGGAATACGCACGCGAAACGGGCAAAGATGTCGTTTTTCATGCCCAACACAGCGGCGTGTATCGGGTAGAAGTAACCGTAAAAAAACGACCGTGGATTTTTTCCAATCACGTACGTCTCGAAAATCAATAATCCCTTCATTCGTATTGAAAATAGCCAACGTTAAGGATTTGAATCGATGACCAAAGAAACTCGGCTTTTAAAAGCTTTGGATTATTTTTTTGTTTTGCGTCCCATGTTGTTTTATCCCGGCTGGTCAACGTTGCTGGCCGGTTATTTGATCGTTTACAAATCCCGGTGGTTCCTCCCTCCCGATGCGTTTCACGCGTTGCCCTATGGCCAAATTGCGCTTTTACTTGTTCTTTTTGCGGCGGCAATGGGGGGCAGTTTTTTGTTGAACCAACTGGCCGATGTAGAAAGCGATTTGTCTAACAACAAACTTTTTCTTATTTCCGAAGGACACATTCCAAGAAAAAATGCCGTCATCGAGGCTACCCTATTGGTTCTGTTTAGCATCGTGTTTGCTTTTTATTTTGGCCGGGAGGTGCTGTTGGTGGTTCTGATTTTTATTTTGCTGACCGGCTATTTTTACAATTATCCGCCGTTCAAGTGGAAAGATCGCCCCTGGATGAGCCTTTGGGCCAATGCGGGCATGGGGTTTTTAGCCTTTGCCCTGGGCTGGCTGGCCTCGATGGGGAACCTGCGCCCGCAATTGTTCCGGGATGCCATGCCCTATTTGTTTTTTAATGTGGCCTTGTATTTTTTTACCACCCTTCCCGATGTTCAGGGCGATGCAAAGGCGGGAAAAAAAACATTAGCCGTACTGCTGGGTGTTAAACCGATTATCTGGATTTCGTTTTTTCTTTACCTGGCCAGTGCGTTCAGCGCATTTTTGTTGAACGACAAGCTGGCCATGATTATGATTTTCCCGGCCTTTCCCTTTTTTGTTCTTACCATTGTCAAACCGCACGTGTCATCGACCATTTTGGCTACAAAATTCAGCATTTTGTTTTTCGCGGTTGCCATTTGCCTAAAAGTGCCGTATTATTTTGCTTTGATGTTAACAGGATATTTTGCCACACGCTGGTATTTTAAAAAACGATTCGACTTCAGTTATCCCAATTTTAAAGGCGATTGAAATAACCGAAAAACGAAAATCGGGACAAGACAGGGAAAATAATGGGACAATGGACCTCCATTTTTGGTGGAATCGGTTGAAATTTAAGGTCTTATCGCTTTAAAAAATGATTTTAATTGGAGATTTTCCTTCGTTCCTTGTATATTCCTTCTAATCCCAAAAAGTGAAAGCGTTATGAGTAAACACTTCGAAAAAAGAAAGCAAGCGGCCGTTGCGGTTAATCGGTTCTATTCGGGCACGACCTCCGGGGATGCAACCGATTCAAAAGCCTATCAGGAATTGGCCTTGAAATACGAACTTTTACTCAAACGGTTTAACGAGCTGGAAAAAATTTACCATTTTCACAAAGCGGTTTTACAAAATTTAACCAGCGGGATTTTAATTATTAACTTAAAAGGTAAAATTATCTTTGCCAATCGCTCGGCATTGGACCTTTTAAAGTACGAGTATTTGCAAATACAGGGGATGAGCATAGCCCGTTTGTTTGCCGATCAAAAAGAAGGGGAATACTTTATCACCCGGCTTCTGGAAGAAAAGGCCTTGTTCAAAAGTCGCGAAACATATTTTTTGACCGGAGAAAATGATGTGGTTCCAATTGGGTTAACCACCTCGCCGTTTAATGATATTGAAAATCACAACACCGAGGGGTACATTGTTCATTTTAGTAACATTGCCACCCAATTGGAACAGCGTAAACAACTGGAACGCATGGAACGCTTGGCTACTTTGGGGGAACTGGCCGCAGGTATTGCTCACGAAATCAAAAATCCGTTGGCCGGTATGAAAGCGGCAACGCAGGTGCTTCAGGAAAGTTTTAAACCCGATGATTTTCGTTCGCAGCTGGTCGTACGCGTCCTTAAAGAAATCGATCGCAGTAACGAATTGCTTTCGCGATTCTTCGATTTTACGCGGCCGCGAAAACCGATTCAGGATTTTCATGATATTGAAATGCTTATCGATGGTATTTATCTTTTATTAGCGCCGAGATTCAAGAAAAAGAAGATTCGCTTTTTCAAAGAATTTGCCAACGAACTGCCCCGCGTTTATGTGGATGCCGGGCAAATGGAGCAGGTTATCATGAATTTGTTTCTGAATGCCGTTGATGCCATGCCTCAGGGCGGCGAACTCAAAGTTACCACGTGCATGGTGCCTCAGGTGGTTCTGCAAGACGGTCATGCGCCTCAAAAAGCGGTTTGCGTAAAAATTTCCGATACCGGCGTGGGCATTCGTCCGGAAAACATCGAGAAAATTTTCAATCCCTTTTTTACGACCAAGAGCAGTGGGGTGGGTCTGGGACTTTCCATTACTAATCGTCTGGTGGTGGAGAACGGCGGAAAAATAGAAGTGGAATCATCACCGGGTAACGGAGCGACATTTTCCATCTATTTCCCGGTGCATCAAGAAGAAGAGCCAGCAAATCATGAGGCAAAATCATGGTAAAGCGCATTTTGATTGTGGATGACGAAGAGACTTTGACCTTCAGCCTGTACCAAAGTTTTATTTTGTCCAAACATCCTTACGAGGTTGTAACTGCGGGGACAGGCGAAGAAGCTTTGGAAAAATGTGCCGAACAACCTTTTGATTTGATTATCACCGATATCTTCCTTCCCGGAATATCGGGGTTCGAAGTTTTACAGAGTATTAAACAAAAATCTCCGGACTCTAAAGTGATTGTGATTACCGCATACGGCTCGGAAGAAAAAAGAGAAGAAGCAATGAACGGAGGAGCATTGCTGTACATCGAAAAACCGTTCGATATTATTGAGTTTAAACAAAAAGTAATGGAAATATTGGAATAAATGGCTTTAGTAGGTAATTTAAAAGACATCAAACTGGCAAATTTGGTGCAACTTAACTGCATGGAGCATAACACAGCCAAATTAACCATCGAATACAATGGGAAATATGGCTTTGTGTATTTCGAAGGCGGTCAGGTAGTCCATGCGGAATTTGATCCATTTATCGGTGAAGAAGCCTTCTTTCGCTTATTGCGTTTGTACACGGGAAATTTTAAGGTCGAAAGCGGCATCCGGGCACCGGCCAAAACCATTTCGGCCAGTTGGAACAATTTATTGTTAGAAGGGCTGCACCAGTTAGACGACCAGGATCAGAAGTCCGGGGTTAATTTCAAAAATTTATTTGAACGCTTGTTCACCATTAAGGGGGTTAAACGGATTGCCGTTGTGGATACGGAAGGGCACGTAAAGGCCAAGAGTCATCCGGAAATTCCTGATACCTGGCCCATTGCCGCTCTGGTAACTTATGAAGCGGAACGCATTGGGCAAAGTATGCATTTAAAATCGCCTCAGTTCGTCAGCGTGAATATGGGCAACCAAAGCTGGATAATTATGCCACAGAAAAAAGGCGATTTTTTACTGCTGGAGGTGGGAAAGAAAACCCGGTTGGATTTAATTATGCCGCTTATTAAAAAGGCCGTTGGGTAAACGTGGATGGAGATTATGCCTCAAACCATTTTAAAAGAAATTCAAAACATCGATTCTGTGGAAATGGTGGCAATTTGTTCCTTTAAGGGGGAAATCGGCTTTAAGGTGGGCGAGCTATTGCCGGAAGCCGATTTAAAGGCCATAGCCATCCATCTTGTTCGGGCTTTTGCCGCCTTAAAGGTGGTGGGCAAGCCTCCTATTCACATGGAAATTTATTGGCAAAACCATTTTCTGCATGCACGCTTTGCCGATGGGTTTGTCATTATCACAATTTGCAATACCCTGGAAGTGATGTCACTGCTCCGTATTACATTAAACGTGGCATTGGCCAATTTATTGCAAAACAAAACATTCCTAAAATGGCTAAAAAAGCATTCTGCGGACGCGCTTAAACAGTTGCGTCGCGGCTCCTTTGATGAACATGAAATTAACCTGATTTCGCAATTTACTTAAAAACGCCGTTTTAATGGCAATACATAAAAAAAAGCAAATAGAATGCCTATGGACTTGAACAAATTTGCAGTCTGTCAGTTGGTTTCCGGAAAAATTCCCGGTGAGGTAACGTTGAATTCGATGGAATGGGCTATTATTACCCAGATCGATGGCGAACGTACGGTACAGCAAATTGCAAAGAAATTGACTTTTTCGGATGCCGAAGCCGTGATGATTTTTAACTCTTTACTCTCCAAAGGACTTATCGAAGTTATTGCGGTTAAAGAACCGGAAGTGCAAACGGTTCCTCCGGCTTTTTTTACCCAATTGGAGAAAATTCTTATTCAATTTATCGGGCCCGTGGCGGTTTATGTGATTAACGACACCTTATTGGAATTGAATGCGAGCCGTGAAAAATTTCCGAAAACTCTGGCTCCCGAATTAATCGAGCTATTAAGCGATGAAATTAGCGATGATAATAAAAAAATTCAATTTCAAAAACAAATGCTGGAACTTTTAAAGAGGTATTAGTCGTGCGCAAGTTTTTTAGTATCCGCTGGAAAATCAGCTCCGTTTTAATCCTGAGCAATTTAATTTTGGGGCTTGTGCTCATTGTTTTGGTAAGCCGAACCGTAAGCGAAAGCCTGCACAAAGAGCTAATCGAACGGGGTAAATTAATCGGTGAAAATTTGGCCACTAACAGTGCCGATATGATCCTGGAAAAAGACCGTCAAGGTGTTAAACATTTAATTACCAATAACTTAAATTTCGAAAGTCTGAGCTACATTATTATTTATGACGACCAAGGGGAAATTTTAAGTGATACGTTTAACGGGCAAATTCCTCCGTCTTTAAAAATTTCCAAAAAGGAAATTTCGAGCATGGATCAAACTAATTCCGTACATTTACTAAACATTCCACAGATTCATGCCGAATGTTACGATATCTGGATACCGGTGGAAGATGGTTACATCGGTTATGTCCGCGTGGGAATGAATACGGACTATGTGCGTAGTGCTGTTTATCAAACCATTAAATTGATTATTATTACCATATTGCTTGTAACGTTGGCGGGCCTTGTTGTGGTGATCTTTTTGGCAGGGCGTTTGATTAAACCCATTATCTTTTTAACCCAACGCGCCGATGAAATAAGTCAGGGGAAATTGGAAGAATCGGTGACAATTAAGACCGGTGACGAAATAGAAAAGCTTTCGGAAGCGTTAGAGCGATTAAGAGAATCGGTCAAAATAGCGCTTGACCGTTTAAAGCAATATCAATCCCTTCGAATGTAAACATATTTATTAAGAGGAAGACGCTATGGTACAAACGCGTAAATTAAAAGACGGAAGTCGTCAGGTCATTTTAAATGGCAAACAGTACGAAGCCATCACGAAAGTGCTCTCCGAACTGGCGGTTAAAACCAAGGCTTCGGCCATTTTGTTCGCGGATATGAGCGGGCAGTTGATCAGCCAGCGGGGTAATACGGAAGACATGAACACGACCGTGCTTTCGGCTTTGGCTGCCAGCGACTTTGCAGCGACCTCTGAAATGGCTAAATTAGTGGGGGAAGAAGCCAAATTTAAGCTGCTGTTCCACGAAGGCGAAAAACGAAACGTCTATCTCTCCAATGTGGGAGACGATTTCTTTTTGGTCGTGGTTTTTGATGTGAGCGTTACTCTGGGTCTCATCCGCATTTACACGAAGAAAGCCATCGAAGATTTGCTGGAAGCGCTGAGTCAGGAAGGTGATGAATCCGAAAGCACCGATAAAATCATCGATTCCGATTTCAGTTCGCTTTTAGGGGATGCATTGGATGATAATTTTAAATAAATTACTTTTTCTGTAAAACGGATGCTATTTGTTGACAGAAGAAACGGAAAAAACAGTTGGTGTTTTAATTAAACTGGGAAAGTCGATTTTAAGTAAAGAGGAACAGGATGTTTATTAACTGGGCATTACAGGAGATCAATCTTAAAATTGTTTATTACGGACCGGGCATGAGTGGAAAGACAACGAATTTGGAATACATCCACTCCAAATTGGATCCTTCATTAAAAGGTGAATTGGTTTCGCTGAAAACCAAAGAAGACCGTACCATTTTTTTTGACTTCATGCAAATTGAAGTAGGGCGCATTAAAGGGAAAAAGCCCAAATTTAACCTGTACACCGTTCCGGGGCAGGTTTATTACGCTTCCAGCCGTAAGGTTATTTTGAACGGCGTCGATGGAATCGTATTTGTGGCCGATTCCCAGCCGCACCGTATGGAAGCCAACATCGAAACCCTGCTCGATCTGGAAGAAAACCTGAAGCAGGAAGGCCACAGCCTGGATAATTTCCCTTGGGTCATTCAATACAACAAAAGGGATTTACCCGGAGTCGAGCCGGTGGAAGTTCTGCAAAAACGCCTGAACTTCTTTAACGTACCTCACTTTGAGGCAGTTGCCGTTCGGGGTGACGGGGTGTTCGATACTTTAAAAGCGGTGATTAATTTGGTGGTACGGCACATTCAGGATCAATTGTAAAAAGTTTTTATCCTTATCCAAATTTCCGTATTTTTACGCCTTCCCCTAATTGTTTTAGGAGAAGGCTTTTTTATTTGTAGCCGTAGTTTGGTTTTTGCTATTGCAAGAGAATTGTATCGCGTTGAACCTGCCCTCCGATACGTAAAGGGCTGCTAAACGGGAGGATGTGCCATCGTAACAGTGGACGCTCAAAAAAAAGAACGCCGCCGTCTGAGACGCGAAATTTTTGCCTGGACTTTGTACGATTTTGCCAACACATCCTACAGCGTTATCGTTGTAACGGTGGTTTACGCCATTTATTTTAAGAAATACATTGTTGGCGACTACACCATTGCTCTGGGACAATGGGTGCGCAATCCAGGCGATTTTTTGTGGGGGCTCGGGGGCTCGCTTTCCATGTCGATTGTGGCTTTAAGTGCGCCCATTATGGGGGCCGTGGCCGACTATAGCAATAGAAAAAAATTATTTCTGTTTATTTACACCATGTTGTGCATTACCGCTACGGCCATGCTCTATTATTTGCAACCGGGCATGATCGTTCAAGGGCTTTTACTGTTTATTCTGGGCAATCTGGGCTTTGAAGGAGCACTGGTTTTTTACAACGGTTTTTTACCACAAATTTCCCGTCCCGATAACATCGGAAAAATTTCAGGCTATGGTTTCGCGCTGGGCTATGTCGGGTCGCTCATCTCGTTGCTGATCGCTTTGCCTTATGCCAACAGGGCCTTTGCGCACAACGACCTTTCGCTGATGCGGCCCACGTTTGTTTGGGCGGCGCTTTTCTTTTTTACGTTTTCGTTGCCATTCTTTGTGCTTGTCAAAGAGCGTGTGGTGCGCGTGCCCGATGCCACCAAAAATTATTTTAGAGCCGGGTACGAGCGTACTGTCAAAACTCTAAAACGCATTCGTGAATTTCCTCAAATTACCCGATTTTTAACGGCCTACTTCATTTACATCGACGGGGTAAACACGGTCATTTATTTTAGCGGAATTTATGCCAGCACCACGCTGGGAATGACCGTGCAGCAGGTGATCCAGTTTTTTGCCGTGGTGCAGTCATCAGCCATTTCGGGCTCGTATGTTTTTGGCTACTTAACGGATAAATTTGGCCCCAAGAAGACGATCATGATTACGCTGTTTCTGTGGATTACTGTGGCCGTGGGGGCGGTTCTTTCTTACAACATAAAAACTTTTTACGTGGTGGGACTCATCGCAGGCATTGCGATGGGCGCTTCGCAGTCGGCCAGCAGGGCATTAATGGGACGGTTGGTGCCGGAAGGCATGGAAGCCGAATTTTACGGGTTTTATGCCCTAATGGGTAAGTTCTCTTCGATTTTAGGCCCGCTGGTCTTTGGGCTGGTTTCCATGATTACCGGGAATCAACGCTACGCCATTTTCTCACTGCTCGTTTTCTTCGTAGCGGGATTGTTTTTGATTTCCCGGGTTGACGAAAGCGTGACCTATAAAAAAGTTGTCTTGTAGGGTAAATTTTGTAATTTGTACGGCGGCGGTTCCCTTCTTTTTTTGCAAGGGAAAAGTAAAATATCAACCAACGAATTTAGGTGATATTAAATTTGGTAAAGTTTATTAAAATATTTATATTCGCAACTTTCCAAATTTTTTTGTTTTGTTCTTTGACAAAGGCCGGCGATTTGCAAAAAATGCAAAAACGGGATTTCTTAATTTACTATCACCACGGTGATAGCTTGTTGGCGGAATATTTGCTGCAAAACATTGATCGCCCGTTGAAAAAGATCGAGTCGTTTTTTGTGGAATCGCTAAACATTCCGGTCAGTATTTTAATCGTTAAATCGGATAAAGAGTTCATGAGTTATTTTGGCAACCGAATTCCGGAATGGAGTCAGGCGATTGCCATTCCCAATGAGCGCATGATTGTTCTTAAATTAAGTAATTCCGATCAAATTCGCGAAGGACCGCGCATTCTTCTGCACGAAATCGTGCACATTTTAACGTATGATTTTTTGGAAGGTGCGCCCCTGCCCACCTGGCTTAACGAAGGATTGGCTCAGTATTTTAGCGAAGGCGACCTGACACTCCAGCAAAAAATTGTGCTTGCACAGGCCATTGTCGAAAACAAGATGATCGATTTGATGGCTATGGATACCTTATTCCGCTTTAGCACGGCCAAGGCCCGTCTGGCTTACATCGAAGCGCAAAGTGCGGTGGATTTTTTGGCAACGCAATACGGGTTGCCACGTCTGAAAAAAATGTTGCTCTTTTTGCGGCATCGTCAAACGTTAAACGAAACTTTCCGGAAAACTTACGGTTTCGACTTTCTGGATTTTGAGATTCAATGGAACGAATACATTTATGCGCATTATCGCTGGCTTGTGTTGCTGAAAATAGAAGAATGGTTATTTGTTTTAATGGCTTTACTCTTTTTAGTGGCTGTCTTTGCCGTGTACGTGAGAAACAAGAAAAAATTACGGGCAATGGAAGAAGAGGAAATGAGTAAAGACCTAATGTTTAACAATTTAGATGAAGGAGAATAGAAATTGTACGTACCAAGGAAAGTGTTCTTAACCAAAGGTGTCGGAGTCAGCAAGGAAAAGCTGACCAGTTTTGAAATGGCCCTGAGGAATGCCGGCATCGGGCCGTTTAATTTGGTTTCTGTCTCCAGTATTTATCCTCCGGGATGCGAATTGATTAGCAAAGAAGACGGTTTAAAAGAACTCAGACCGGGACAAATTGTGCACGCCGTGTACAGCCGCAATGCCACCAATGAACCCGGCCGCCTGATTACGGCCTCGGTAGGGCTGGCCATTCCCAAAGACCCCAATGCCTACGGGTACCTTTCGGAACATCACGGTTACGGAGAAACCGAAGAAGAATCCGGAGAATACGCCGAAGACCTTGCCGCCGAAATGCTGGCAACCATTCAGGGCGTTGAATTCGATCCGGATTTGAGCTGGGACGAAAAACGCAACCTCTGGCACATTTCCGGAAAGATCGTGCATTCGCAAAATATTACCCAGTTTGCACAGGGCGATTCGCGAAGCTTCTGGACAACGGTTATTGCGGCTGCCATCTTGTTGCCGTAAAGGAAAAAGCGATTTTGAATGGTAAGGAAGATTTTGCCGAATGATCCGTTTTTTGCAGGGAGAAATTCCCGACTTTACCTATGATCAGGCTAAAGTGGTCGTTTTACCCCTTGGGTACGAACGAAGCACCAGTTACGTTAAGGGAACGGCCAAAGCCCCGGAAGCGGTTTTGGCGGCCTCGCCCTATCTGGAAACTTATGACGAAGAACTGGATGCCGAGCCGTTTTTGGTGGGTATTTACACCCATCCCGAGCCGGATTTGGAAAACGAGCCGAAGCACGATTTCCCTTTGATTACCGAAACTGTTGCCCGATTATTGCGGGACGATAAATTTGTTCTTACCATTGGGGGCGAACATTCTATTACCTTCCCCGTTGTGCGTGCTTTTAAAAAGAAATTCGATCGCTTGTCCGTTGTGCAATTTGACGCCCATGCCGATTTGCGCCATTCTTACGAGGGAAGCATTTATTCCCATGCCAGCGTAATGCACCGCGTGCTGGAAATTACCGACGATTTTTTACAAATAGGTATTCGTTCGCTTTCCAAAGAAGAAGCCCATCTCATCCGGCAAAAACAATTACGTACCGTGTTTGCCCATCAAATGTACAGCGGCTGGCCGTTCGGAATGATTGATACCTTGCAGGAAAACGTGTACATTACGTTTGATGTGGATTTTTTTGATCCGGCACTTGTGCCGGCTACCGGTACTCCGGAGCCGGGAGGCTTCTTCTGGCCCGAAACCATTAAATTCTTAAAGGAATTGTTTGCCAAAAAACGCGTTGTCGGAGCCGATGTGGTGGAGCTTTCTCCGCAACCCGGGATGCATGCCGCCGACTTTACGGTGGCCCGTTTGCTTTACAAAATGATGGGGTACAAGTTCTGCCAAAAGTAATTACGGATGGAGTTGTTGGAATAGGACTGCGGTTGTGTAGCCTTTCCTTAAAAGTTAAGGGAGTTCGATTTTATGGGAAAAATAAAATTCGCTTTTGGAATTCATAATCATCAGCCAATCGGTAATTTCGATTTTGTGTTCGAATATGCCTACCGCAAAAGCTACCGCCCGTTTCTGGAAGTATTGAAACGCCATCCCAAGGTCCGTATTTCCATTCACTTTACCGGAATTTTGCTGGATTGGCTGGAAGAGCATCATCCGGATTTGCTGGAATTAGTGGCTCAAATGGTGCAAAGCGGTCAGCTGGAAGTGATGAGTGGTGCTTACTACGAACCGATCTTGTCGGTCATTCCCGAACGGGATCAGATTGGGCAAATCAGGAAACTGAGCGCCCGGGTAAAAGATTTGTTTGGCTACGAACCCCGGGGCATGTGGCTGGCCGAACGCGTTTGGGAGCCCACTTTGCCCAGCACGTTACACAAGGCAAGCATGCATTACACCATTCTGGATGATACGCACTTTAAATATGCCGGTTTGCAGGAAGAAGATTTGCAAGGCTATTACATCACCGAAGATTTGGGGCAAACCGTGGCCTTGTTTCCCATCAGTAAAACTCTGCGCTACACCATTCCGTTTCAGGATGTGCAAAACACCATTGATGAATTGGGGCGCGTGGCCAATGAGGCCGGTGATCGTCTGATTGTGTTTGCCGATGACGGCGAAAAATTTGGCGTTTGGCCCGGCACATACAAACACGTTTACGATGAAGGCTGGCTGGAACAATTCTTTAGCGCTCTGGAAGCAAACAGCCAATGGGTGGAGATGGTGCATTTTTCCGAAGCGTTGCAACAATTGAAACCTGCAGGAAAAATTTATTTGCCCACCGCATCCTATGCCGAAATGATGGAATGGGCTTTGTTCCCCGGAGCCATTAAACAGTTCGAAGAATTCCAGCACATTTTGCAAGAGAAAGGACTGTGGGAGCGTTATTCCCTATTCGTGCGCGGCGGGTTCTGGCGCAACTTCATGAGCAAATATCCCGAAATTAATGTAATGCACAAAAAAATGCTGCGCATTAGTCAATCCCTTATTCCGGAAAACATTCCCGACAAAGAAAAGCTGGAAAAGGCGCTGGATCATTTGTGGGCGGCACAGTGCAATTGCCCTTACTGGCACGGAGTATTTGGCGGGCTTTATTTGAGCCATTTGCGCTTTGCGATTTTTAACAATTTATTGGATGCCGAGAAAATTCTGGATGGCTACCGCACTCTTCCTTTGCTGGAATTTACCGACTTTGACGCCGACGGACGAGACGAAATTTTGATTGAAACGCCGATTCATGACGCCTATTTCAAACCGGATCAGGGCGCCATGATGTTCGAATACGACTTTAAACCCGCGGGCAAAAACATTCTGGATACGATGACCCGGCGCGAAGAAGCGTACCACCATAAATTGAAAGATGCCGTGTACATCGAAGATTTTGAAAAAGGGCAGCACGATCAAACGGCCAGCATTCACGATTTGGTTTTGACCAAAGAACGCGACTTAATCCGCTATTTGCATTACGATCGCTATGAGCGTCGTTCTATGGTAGATCATCTGTTGCCCGTGGATAGTGACATTCAGGCATTCGCCGACGGGCAAATTGATGAGATAGGCGATTTTCTTGCTCAGCCGTATGAATTGATGGCTAAGGAGCAGGGGAGCGAATTCACGACTTTGATGTTTCGCAGGATCGGAACGGTTTGGCAGAACGATCGTGCCTATGAAATTACTTTAAACAAGATGATTACCGTCTGGCACGAAAAGGCTTTGGTAGATGTAACCTACGAATTGCGCAATTCCGGAGATGACGAACTGCAGTTTTTGTTTGGCGCGGAATTTAATTTCGGTTTGCAAGCCGGGCAGGCCGACAATCGTTATTATTACGATGAAAACGGGCGGCTGGAGAACTATTATCTTAATTCACAAGGCATTTTACCCGCTGCCAAGATGATCGGGTTGCGCGACAACTACTTGAAGCTGGATATTCAGCTAAGCAGCGAAGAAGCGGACGAGATTTGGCGCTTGCCGGTAGAAACCATCTCGCTTTCCGAGAGCGGATTTGAACGGGTGTATCAAAGCTCAAGTGTGCTCATGGTTTTTCGCGTAACGTTGCAAAAAGCCTATCGCTTTACGATAGAACAAAAGGTTGAGAAAGTGGAAAAGTAGCCTTATGGAAAACAAACGCCTGCGCACGATTTTGGTATTGATCTTTTTAATGCTGGCCTATTTTGTCGCCAAAAATTACAAGATCATTTTTTACGCCTACCTTTCTCCTTACGATCAGAATACCTTTAAAATCGAACGCGCTCTGGATTACATTCATCGTTATTATGTCGATTCGGTGGACTGGTCGCAGACGGCCGATAAAGCCATCACAGGCGCCTTGCAAACGTTGGATCCGCATTCCATCTATTTAAGCCGGGCGCAGGTTCAGCAAGTGGAAGAAGATTTTGAAGGACGCTATCAGGGAATTGGCATTCAGTTCGACATTGTGGACGATTATCCCACGGTCATCAGCGTCATTCCCGGTTCCCCCTCGGCGCGGGCCGGGTTAAAGGCCGGAGATAAGATAATCAGGATTAATGGCAAATCTGCGTACAAATTAACCCGGGACGAAGTTCCTAAAAAATTGAAAGGTCCCAAAGGAAGTTCGGTAAAGGTCACCATTCAGCGCCCCGGGCTTAAAGAACCTTTTGACGTAACTTTGGTACGTGACGAGATTCCCATTACCACCATTAACACCTCTTTTATGCTGGATGCCCAAACCGGCTACGTTTGGCTGAATCGTTTTGCCCAAACCACCTCTGATGAATTGGAGGAAGCGCTGGACCGGCTGGAAGAAAAAGGCATGAAACGCCTGGTGCTGGATTTGCGCGATAATGGCGGCGGGTTGTTGCGTCAGGCTGTGGAGGTCGTTGGTAAGTTTGTAAAAGGCCGAAAATTGGTCGTGTTTACCAAAGGGCGTCTGAAAGAATTTGACGAAAAATTTTACACGGATTTTCCCCGTAAGGTACGGGAATGTCCGCTTATTTTATTGATTAACCACAGTACGGCCAGCGCCTCGGAAATTGTCGCCGGCGCTTTGCAGGATTACGATCGGGCCTTGCTGGTGGGGACCACAAGTTTTGGTAAGGGCCTGGTGCAAAACGAATTTGGGCTGCCGGACGGTTCACGCATTCGCATTACGGTTTCCAAATATTACACCCCCAGTGGTCGGCTCATTCAAAGACCGTACAAAAATATTAGCCGGGAAACCTATTACGATGAAATCTGGGAAGACAGCCTCAAAACAGAGTTTGCCGATACCAGCAAGGTGTATTACACGGCACACGGACGCAAGGTATTTGGCGGCGGTGGCATTCAGCCAGACATTTACGTGAAATTACGTGTTCCGGAAAAATCAGCGAAATGGATTGTGCAACTCTTTGCAAAGCGCATCTTTTTTAGAACCGTGGAAAACTGGGCAGACGAACTGAAGGTGTGGACGGCCGACTTTGAGAAATTCGATCGCCAATTCAAGGTTCCCAACGCCATGCTCACCACACTTGAAAAATTGGCGGCAAAAGAGAAAATAGAGGTTCCGCAGAATGAATTTGTGGCCGATAGGGCCTACCTTAAGAACCGGTTAAAAGCGGAAATCGCTCGTCATTTTTGGAGCATGGCCGAATATTACCGGATTTTGTTGGAATTTGACAACCAATTACAAACGGCATTGAAACATTTTCCCGATGCTGAAGGTTTATTAAAAACAGGGAGGTACCAAGGAAAAAACTGAAATTAGAATTGACTTCAATCTCTAAAAATAGTAAACTATGTTCTAAATTATTGAATAATTTTTAAATGTTATTTGGTGTAAAAACAACTAAGAAAGGGAGTTGTTGATATGGTCGAACTTTTTTTAGCAGGTGGTCCATTTATGTGGCCGATTCTGATCCTTTTTGTGATTGGATTGGGTTTTGTAATTGAACGTTTTTGGACGTTAACTCGCGCTTCGATAAACACAAGAAAGTTTCTTGCTCGTTTACATAATGCCTTGCAGGAAGGCGGAGTGGAAGCCGCTGCCGAATTGTGCGAAAAAACGCCGGGCCCTGTAGCTTCCATTTTGCACGCTGGTTTGTCCCGTGCCGACAAAGGTTTGGAACATGTGGAAAAAGCTATCACCAATGCCGGTGCTATCGAAATGGCCTTTTTGGAAAGAGGTATGTTGGTGCTCTCCACGGTTATCGTTTTGGCCCCGATGTTGGGTTTTACCGGAACGGTATCTGGTATGGTTGGTGCATTTGACGCTATCAAAAAGGCAAACGACATTTCCCCTGCAATCGTAGCCGGTGGTATTTCCGAAGCTTTGTTAACCACTCTGTTCGGTTTGGTTGTGGCTATGACCATTCAGGTATTCTACAACTATTTTACTTCCAGAATTGACAAGTTGATCATCGATATGGAAGAGAGCTCTGTTGAATTGATGGATGCATTGGTCGAGATGGAAGAACGTAAAAACAAATAACCCATAGAGGTAGAGAAAATGATTTTGGGTAAAAGAAAACAAGACAAAGACGTTGAGATACCCTCTGCCTCGTTGCCGGATATTGTATTTTTGCTGTTGGTATTTTTCCTGGTAACCACATCGATCGATACGGAAAAGGGGCTGGATTTGGTTCTGCCTCCGCCGGGAAATGTGGAGATTAAAATTCCTAAGAAGAACCTGGCCAATATGCTGGTTAATGCCCAGGGGCAGGTACTTCTGGATGGCAAAGAAATCAATATCCGAGATATCGCACGAATTATCAAACAGAAGATTGCTGAGAACGATAAATTGGTAATTTCGTTAAAGACCGATGCCGATACCGATTACCAAACTTACATTACGGTATTAGATCAGTTGAAAAAGGCAGGGGCGAAGAAAATCTCACTGGCTGAGCCAGAGAAGTAAGTAGTGGAGGTCGCTCGATGAAATTTAAAAAGAAAAGCAAAGTGAATGTGTCTATTCCAACGGCCTCAATGCCTGATATTATCTTTATGCTTTTGATTTTCTTTATGGTTGCAACAGTAATACGTCAATATTCCGGTTTAAAGGTAGAACTGCCGGAAGCGACGAAAATCCAGAAGATTCCCGGTTCGAAGCGCCACATCGTTACCATTTGGGCGGATCGGAATCATCAGGTGGTTTGCGATGACATTCAAGTAAAGAAATTGACAAATTTAAGAAGTATTATGTATCAGAAATTGGTTGCTGACCCACAAGTACAGGTGGCTTTGAAGATTGATAAGCACAACAAAATGGGATTTGTCAACAAAATTCATCAGGAGCTGCGTAAAGGTGGTACGCTAAAAGTCCACTACTTTGCAGTTCCGGGAGGTGAATTCTAATGAAAGCATTAAAGAAAGACCCGGAAGTCGATTTGAAGCTGAAATACCGCAAGGTATTGGAAGCTTCGATGGCGGTAGCTTTGCTCCTGATGATTGTTATGTTTTATTCGTTTAAAACGTTTGAGACAAAAGTAAAGCTACCTGAACGCCCGAATATTACCATCGAAACCGTTCAAATTCCGCCAACCCAGCAAATTCAGAAACCGCCACCCCCGGCACGTCCTTCGATTCCGGTGGAAGCGGATGATGATGAAATGCTGGATGACGTAACGATTGAAGATACCGATGTGAATATGGAGCCGGCTCAGAATTTGCCGCCGCCTCCGCCTCCCGAAGAAGACGAAGTATACGAATTCTTCGCGGTATCGCAGAAACCGGTTTTGATTCATAAGGAAAAACCGGTCTATCCGGAACTGGCACGAAAAGCAGGAATTGAAGGTATTGTGGTCGTTACCGTTACCATCGGTAAAGACGGGCATGTGGAAGACGCAAAGATTTTCAAGTCGATTCCAATGCTGGATGAAGCTGCGCTGGAAGCCGCACGCAAGTGTGTGTTTAAGCCGGCAAAGCAACGTGACAAATTCGTTCGCGTTAAGATGAATATACCATTCCACTTTAAACTGAAATAAGTTCACAGGCAGCCCGTGGGGCTGCCTTTTTTTCCTTTCTTAACTCTTAACATTACCGGATAATCGTTTTCTTATGAAAAAGAAAAAGATCCTTTTTATCCTCAATCCCATTTCTGGCTTACAACACAATAAAAAATCCATTGAATATTTAATCCGTCGGGAATTTTCCGGTCATTCCACCATCGAGTACGATATTCAATACACCGAATACGCCGGACATGCTTCGCTGCTTTCCAAAAAGGCGGCCGATGAGGGCTTGTTTGCCGTGGTTGCGGTGGGCGGCGACGGAACGATGAACGAAGTGGCCAGCGGATTGGTTCATTCGCAAACTGCTCTGGGACTTATTCCCAAGGGATCGGGCAATGGCTATGCGCGTTCATTGCACATTCCCTTAAAGGCCCAAAGAGCCATCGAAACCATCAAATATGGTAAAATTCGCACCGTTGACGTGGGCAAAATAAATCAGTACTATTTTTTCGGTGTGACCGGCATGGGGTTTGACGCTTACATTGGTGCGAAATTTCAGGATTTTGGCCTGCGTGGTCCGATCCCTTATTTTTACATTGGGGTAAAAGGGTGGTTCCAGTACGATTACGAAGCGTTTACCATTAAATTTGATGGCCATGTGCTTAGTTTACGCCCGCTTCTGGTTTCTGTTGCCAATACGCCGCAATATGGCATGAGCGCCATGATTGCTCCCCACGCCCGTATTGACGATGGCGTGCTGGATTTGTGCATTCTGAAAAGAATGACTACCCTTCAGGCTTTGCCAAGATTGCCCCGCCTTTTTAACGGGACGGTCGAAAAAGTGCCTTACTACGAACACCATCCTGTTCGCGAAGTGGTTATCGAACGCGAAAAAGACCGCGGCATTTTTCATACCGACGGCGAACCGCGCATGGGCGGTAAAATTTTAAAGATATCGGTACTGCCTGCGGCCTTAAATGTAATTGTTCCGAAAGGTGAGTAGCATGCAGGCTTTTCGCTATGAGCTGAAAGTGCGCAGCTATGAGTGCGACTTGTACGGGCATGTAAACAATGCGGTTTATTTGAATTATCTGGAAGCAGCCCGTGTCGAATTTTTGCAGGCCATCAATTTAAGCCTTGGCGCGTTACAAAAAATGGGATTTTTGTTGCCCATCGTGCGTATTGAAATCGATTATTTACGTCCCTTGTTTCCCGGGGATCTGGTCGAAGTTACGGTACAATGGGTGAGCCGCGGACGGAGTTCGGCCGAATTTGAGCAGGTGGTGGTTCACAAAAAATCGGGAAAAGCAGCGGCAAAGGCGCGTGTAACCTGGGTTTCTACCGATTTGCAGGGTAAGCCCATCCCTATTCCCGAAATTATTTTGACCCGGGCCCGGGAGTATTTGGGAGGGATCCCTCCTCTGGAAAACAAAATGATTCGAAAAAAACAGGAAAAATAAAAGAACCTTTTGTAATTTGTGACGTAGAAACAAATTGATTCGAAACATTTCGGGCAACTTTATGGACAAAGCACTTTTAAAAAAGATTGCCGAGCAAAAAAACAAGCAGGAAGAAAGCCTGCTGTCAGCCTTTGCCACAAGCAATGCCCAGGCTCATCGCCGTTTCACCGAAAAAGCAATCCACTACCGCCCTCCTTTTGCCCTGGATCGTGATCGAATATTTTACAGTGGCGCTTTTCGTCGTTATACCGGGAAAACGCAGGTTATTTATTTTGTCTCCCTGTTAGACGAACAATTGACCAGTCGTATTTTGCACACGTTAAGCGTGGCTCAGGTTTCCCGCACGATCGGGCGCTTTCTAAGCCTGAACACCGATTTGATCGATGCGATTGCCCTGGGGCATGACCTGGGGCATCCGCCGTTTGGACACGATGGCGAGAAATTTTTAAGCGAAATCAGCCAGAAATACGGGTTGGGGCATTTTCACCACAACATCCAGAGTTTGCGGGTGGTCGATCGCATTGCCAAAAAAGGCTGCGGACTCAATCTTACGTTTCAGACCCGCGATGGCATTCTTTCCCACAATGGGGAAGTGCACGATCAAATCCTGGCACCCAATCCGAACAAAACCGAGAATGACCTGCAAGATTACATCCGGCGCATGCAAAGCGGCGAATTTGTTGATATGCCTCCGGCCACACTGGAGGGCTGCGTGGTGCGTATTACCGATACCATTGCCTACATTGGGCAGGACATTGACGATGCCATCCGCATCGGGTTGATTAAACGCAGCGATTTACCTCCGGCGGCCACAGATGTTCTGGGAACTTCGAACGGACAAATTATCGACACGCTGGTTAATGACGTGGTTTGCGAAAGCTATGGCAAAAACTACGTGCGTTTCAGTGAGAAAATTTCCCGCGCTTTGTACGAACTGAAACAGTTTAATTACAAATTCATTTACAAAAGCCCCAAATTGAAAATCAATCATCAGCGCATTCGCCGGGGCTTCGAAATTTTGTTTGAGCATTTTTTGCAACGCCTGAAAGAAAACGATACGGAAAGCGAAATATTTCAGCATTTTTTGAATTCGAAATGCGCGGCCTATGTGCAGGAAACACCGGATGAAATGAAAGTGCGCGATTTTCTGGCCGGAATGACCGACCGCTATTTTACCTACGTGCTGGAAAAAGTTATTGTGCCCCAGATGGGGGAGTTTAAGATTAAGAACGAATAGCGGGTTAACGGCTGAAAAATTACGAATTGCGAATTAAAAATTACGAATTATGAATTGGGGGGCATTCGTGGAGATGCGGCCCATTTGATGCTTGACGAACAGATGATTAACCAGGGCCGGTGAAGCCATTCAACCATTCAAAAATTCAACCCTGTACTGGGTGGCAATATCGAAAATCGGAAGCACTTTGCTGAATGATCAATACAGTTTAGTTTAAATTTAGGAGAAACGCAATGAGCAGCGATGCGAAACAAAAAGTGTTCGAGTACATCGATGGCCTGGGCAATGAAGTAATCGATTTAATGAAGGCTATTGTGCCAATTAAAGCGTTGGGCCCGACCAATGGCGGAACGGGAGAAGCCGAGAAAGCCGAATTTTTGAAAAATTATCTTAAAACCCTTGGAATTACGGACATCAAAGAATATCCTGCGCCCGATTCACGCGTACCGGGAGGACTACGGCCCAACCTGGTGGCCAAAATACCGGGAAAAAGCAGTCGCACAGTGTGGATTCTGGGCCATCTGGATGTGGTGCCGGAAGGTGATCTCTCCAAATGGGAGACCAATCCCTTTGAAGCGGTGGTCAAGGGCAATAAGATTTACGGCCGCGGAACCGAAGACAATAATCATGCCATTGTAACCGGCTGCATGACCGCCAAGGCTTTTTTAGATTTGGGAATTACGCCGGAAATGAGTTTGGGACTGGTTTTTGTAGCCGATGAGGAGACCGGTAGCAAATATGGTCTGGAGTTTTTGTTGGACAATCATCCCAATTTGTTCAAAGAAGACGACTTGATTATTGTACCCGATGCGGGCGAGCCGGACAGTAGCATGATCGAGGTTGCGGAAAAATCCATCTTATGGGTCAAATTTAAAACCATCGGTAAACAAACACACGCCAGCATGCCGGAAAAAGGCATCAATGCCTTTCGTGCCGCTTCTCATTTAATCGTGCAATTGGAAAAATTAGGCAAGCTGTACGATAAAGCCGATCCGATTTTTGATCCGCCGCAAAGCACGTTCGAACCGACCAAGAAAGAGGCCAATGTGCCCAACATTAACACCATTCCCGGAGACGACATCTTCTATTTTGATGCGCGCATTCTGCCGGACTACAGTCTGGATGAGGTGCTTGCCACCATGCGCAAACTGGCCGATGAAGTGGAAAAAGAATTTAATGTAAAAATTGAAATTACCAAGGAACAGTACGAACAGGCGGCGCCGGCTACCGATCCCAATGCGCCGGTTGTGCAGGCTTTGCGCGTAGCCATTAAAGAAGTGTACAATGTGGAAGCGAAGCCCAAAGGCATTGGCGGCGGAACGGTAGCAGCGATTTTCCGTCGTAAAGGATTTCCGGCGGCGGTCTGGTCTACCATTGACGACATGGCCCACGAACCCAATGAATACGACAAAATCGATACGATTTTAAATGATTCCAAGGTGTTTGCGCACGTTTGCCTGCAAAATGTTTAGGAATGCACGCTACGGAGAGGGAATGTTGACTCCCTCTCCGTTTTAATTTACCATCCCAACCAATAGCCCACAGCCGTCAATCCGAGAAACGCCAGCCCAAAATAGACTTCTGCAAAGCCTAATTGGCGTACCGTGGCTTTTCTCATTCGCGGAGAAAGATTCCAGAAAGCACGCACAATAAGCATGCTGCCTGCCACAAAGCCCAGAACGGGAATGATGTTTT
>Ga0256914_1001001_pt1 | contig 26909 bp, 24 predicted proteins | sample HulkmetaG_FD_191571 | JGI IMG/M metagenome (GOLD analysis project Ga0256914, IMG submission 191571) | Hydrothermal chimney microbial communities from Main Endeavour vent field at the Juan de Fuca Ridge, Pacific Ocean - Hulk | ecosystem: Environmental > Aquatic > Marine > Hydrothermal vents ... | reverse complement strand
TCTGGGACATGAGATACGGCAACCCGATCGAATCCTTGCTCCACGGAATAATCAGGCAGAACATGGGATGCACGCACCACATGTTTGGCAGAGATCACGCTGCAGTTGGTGAGTACTACGACAAGTACGCTACCCAAATCCTCTGGAGCCAGGGAATCCCGAGCTTCGGATTCGAAGCACCGCCGAATGAGGTTGACAAGGGTCTCAAGATAATCCCGCAGAACATGGCCGAGTTCTGGTACTGCCCGGTCTGTGGAGAGATCGCATACAGCGAGAACTGTGGTCACGTGGACAAGAAGCAGAAGTTCAGCGGTTCGTTCCTGAGGGGTATGGTCGCTGAGGGAGTAATGCCTCCTAAGGTGATAATGAGGCCGGAGGTCTACAAGGCCATAGTGAAGTGGTGGAAGGTCTTCGGCTATCCGTTCGTTAACAACAAGTACCTCGAGAACCTCAACAAGGAGCTCGAGATCGATCTGGCTCCGATGGAAATTCCTAAGGCGTGAGGTGATGGGTGATGGTTCACTACATCGGTATTATTTTGGATGAGAGCAGGCTGGCGCAGATAAAGGGGACTCCTTTGGAGGAGAAGGTTCAGGATCTCTTCGGCGGACAGCTGAAGATGCTCGTCGTCGAGGTGCCCGAGGACAAGAGCGAACAGATCCTCAAGGCCTTCGACAGGGCGAGGATCGACTCGAGAGGTTTCATAGAGGACCTGCCAGTTGCATTCAAGAGGGCGCTCTTTGAGGAGATAGCCAAGGCGAAGTCGCTCGATGTGATAGACAAAGTCCTCGAGAGATTGCCTGAAATTCAGGAGGCCGCGAAGAAGGAGTCCGAGTACATCCCGCCGCCCGAGATCGAGTAATTGTCATAGTTGATAAAGTCGAAAAAAATAGTAAATTTTTTAAATTTTTAGGCGATGTAGGGTTTGAAGAAATTGGAATTCGAAAAATTTTGATCGGTCGGAGGTGAAGTGAATGCCAAGCTATGTAAACCCGGATAAGTGTGACGGTTGTAAGGCTTTGGAGAAGACGGCTTGCCAGTACATCTGCCCCAACGACCTGATGGTGTTGGACAAAGAGCTCAACAAAGCGTACAACCAGGAGCCCGACATGTGCTGGGAGTGCTACTCTTGTGTTAAGATCTGCCCGCAGGGTGCCATCGAGATGAGGGGTTACGTGGACTTCGTACCCATGGGCGCGCAGTGTACGCCCATGAGGGGTACCGACGCCATAATGTGGACGATCAAGTTCAGGAACGGAAAGATATTGAGGTTCAAGTTCCCGATCAGGACGACGCCTTGGGGTTCGATCCAGCCGTTCGAGGGCTTCCCCGAGCCGAGCGTGGACAACCTCAAGAACAACCTGCTCGCTGGCGAGCCTCAGATATTGGATATGGACAAGTTGCCTGAGGTTAAGAAGAAGGCTTAATTTTGGGGGTGTTGTGTTATGGCGGTAGAGGTATATAAGAATATAGAGACCTACAAGCCCGAGGACGTTGAGGACGTTACGATAGAGACGGACATATTGATCATCGGTGGAGGTTTCTCCGGCTGCGGTGCCGCGTACGAGGCTGCGTACTGGGCCAAGGCGGCCGGGCTTAAAGTGACGCTTGTTGAGAAGGCGGCAATTGAGAGGAGCGGTGCGGTCGCTCAGGGTCTGTCCGCTATAAACACCTACCTCGGCCTCTCCGGCAGGGCTCAGCAGGTGGGTGACAAGCCGAACACGATCGAGGATTACGTAAGGTACGTTACCCTCGACATGATGGGTATTGCGAGAGAGGACCTCGTCGCCGACTACGCGAGGCACGTCGACGGAACCGTTCACCTCTTCGAGAAGTGGGGGTTGCCGATTTGGAAGGACGAGAACGGCAAGTACGTCAGAGAGGGAAGATGGCAGGTCATGATCCACGGTGAGTCCTACAAGCCGATCATCGCCGAAGCTGCGAAGATGGCGTTGGGTGAGGAGAACATACTCGAGAGGGTCATGATTACGCACCTGCTCATGGACAAGAACGACCCGCAGAGGGTTGCCGGTGCGGTAGGTTTCAGCGTTAGAGAGCCGAAGTTCTACGTGTTCAAGGCCAAGGCGGTAATACTCGCCACCGGTGGTGCGACGTTGCTCTTTAGGCCGAGGAGCACCGGAGAGGGAATGGGTAGGATCTGGTACGCGGTGTTCAACACCGGTAGCGGTTACGCGATGGCCATCGAGGTCGGAGCGCACACGTGCCAGATGGAGCACAGGTTCATACCCGCGAGGTTCAAGGACGGATACGGGCCCGTCGGTGCTTGGTTCCTGCTGTTCAAGTCGGTGGCCACGAACGCGTATGACGAGGTTTACATCGAGAAGAAGGAGACCATCGCCGAGTACAAGCCGTACGCTGACGCTGTCCCAACGCCGACACCGCTGAGGAACCACCAGATGCTCGTAGAGCTCACCGAGGGTAGGGGTCCGATACTCATGAGGACGGAGTGGGCGATCAAGAAGCTCAGCGAGGAGGGTAAGGATCTCAAGAAGTTGATCAACGAGGCTTGGGAGGACTTCCTCGACATGACCGTTTCACAGGCGCTGCTCTGGGCCGCGTTGAACATCGAGCCCGAGAAGGTTCCGTCTGAGATCATGACCGCCGAGCCGTACATGATGGGATCCCACTCGGGCTGCGCCGGTCTGTGGGTCTGCGGACCCGATGACCTGATGCCTGAGGAGTACAAGAAGCTGTTCCCGTTGCAGTACAACAGGATGACGACCATAAAGGGACTGTTCGCGGTCGGTGACTGCAGCGGTGCGAACCCGCACAAGTTCTCGAGCGGTTCGTTCACCGAGGGTAGGATCGCCGGTAAGGAGGCCGTAAGGTACGTGGTCGAGCAGAACCCGAACCCAGAGATTGACGACGCCAAGGTTCAGGAGCTCAAGAAGAAGATCTTCCAGCCGATGGTCACGTACGAGCAGTTCAAGAACGCCTCGACGAGAGAGGACGTGAACCCGAACTACCTGTTCCCGAAGCAGGCGCTCTGGAGGCTGCAGAAGATAATGGATGAGTACGCCGCCGGAGCTTCGATGTGGTACAAGACGAACGAGAAGATGCTGAAGATCGCTCTCGAGAGGTTGCAGATGCTCAAGGAGGACATGGAGAAGTTGGCTGCGAGGAACCTCCACGAGCTCATGAGATGCTGGGAGATGTGGCACAGAGTCATCGTCGCTGAAGCTCACGTCCAGCACATGCTCTTCAGGCAGGAGACGAGATGGCCCGGCTACTACTACAGAACCGACTATCCGAAGCTCGACGACGAGAACTGGAAGTGCTTCGTCGTCGGCAGGAAGAACCCGGAGACCGGCGAGTGGGAGCTCCAGAAGGTTCCGTACATCCAGATCGTCGACTGGCAGCTCTAAATTTTTCCTTTATTTTTGTGTTTAATATTATAAAGAATTAATATAAAAATAAATGTTTCAAATTCGGAGATGCCTCGGGTTAAATGGAAACGCTTTTAAATTCCCAAGATTACCCCAAAATGCTTAAGGGAGGGTTATTATGGAAGCAGACATCTTGGTTATCGGTGGTGGGATTTCTGGACTAACGGCTGCCGTGGAAGCAGCGGAAACGGGGTACAGCGTCATTCTCGTGGAGAAGAACCCCTATTTGGGTGGCAGAGTCACCCAGCTTACGAGGTACTTCCCCAAGATATGCCCTCCGTACTGCGGATTGGAAATCCTCCTCAAGAGATTGCAGAACTGCAAGAACCTCAAGTACATAACCATGGCCGAAGTGAAGAGCGTGTCCGGGAGCGCCGGTAACTTCACAGTTAAGGTGGAGAAGAAACCGAGGTTCGTTACCGACGCCTGCACCGCCTGCGGAGCTTGCGCTGAAGTATGTCCCGTGGAGATTCCGAATCCGTTCAACTTCGGGATGGACAAGTGCAAGGCCATATACCTCCCGCACGAGATGGCGTTTCCACAGCTCTACGTGATCGACGCCGAAGCTTGCGACAAGTGCGGTCAGTGCGTTTCCGCCTGCAAGTACAACGCCATCGACTTGAACATGAGTCCGGAGGAGATAACGATCAACGCTAAGGCGATAATCGTTGCGACGGGCTGGAATCCCTACGACAAGTCCAAGCTCGACAACCTGTTGCCCGATCATCCGAACGTGATAACGAACATGATGATGGAGAGGCTCGCTTCACCAAACGGCCCGACGAAGGGTAAGATAGTAAGGCCATCGGATGGAAAGGAGCCAAAGAGCGTAGCCTTCGTTCAGTGCGCTGGGAGCAGGGACGAGAACCACTTGCCGTTCTGCTCCGCCATATGTTGCTTGGCGTCGATGAAGCACGCATTGTACGTTAGGGAGCAGATTCCGGATGCGAAGGTCTACGTGTTCTACATCGACCTTAGGGCTTACGGAAGGTACGAGGACTTCTTCGCAAAGGTTGCGAGCGATGAGAACGTTCAGTTCATAAAGGGGAAGGTTGCGAAGATAGAGGACGCGGGAAACGGTAACCTGATCGTTCACGCTGAAGATACTTCGACGGGCAAGAAGGTCAGCATGGAGGTCGAAATGGTCGTCCTCGCCACCGGAATGCAACCGTCTTTAGCCGTTCAGAAGATAGATGGTCTTGAATACGACGACTACGGCTTCGTAATAGAGAAGGAGGGCATAATACCGTGCGGAGTTGCGAGAAAGCCTGCAGATGTGGCAACGAGCAATCAGGACGCAACCGGAGCGGTTCTTAAGGCAATTCAGGTTGTTAGGAGGTGATTTTATTGGCAGAGGAAAAGAAGGTTGCGGTTTACATCTGTAAGGGTTGCGGCATAGGGGACGCCGTGGATGTTGAGAAGATCAAGGAGGCCGTGGAAAACGAGTACAAAGTTCCCGTCAAGATACACGATCATCTCTGTAGCGAGGAAGCTGTCAACATGATAAAGAACGATATAAGCGGTGAAGGTCTCACCGGCGTTGTGATCGCGGCGTGTTCTCCGAGGGTGAAGAAGGAGGTCTTCGACTTCGGTGAGAAGGTCTTCGTCGAGAGGGTGAACCTAAGGGAAGGCGTCGTTTGGACGCACGACCCGAACGACGAGAACACGCAGATGATGGCCGAGGACTACGTTAAGATGGGAGTCGTTAAGGCTCAAAAGGCCGAGTTTCCGGAGCCCTACATTCAGGAGACGTCGAAGGACATACTCGTAGTCGGAGGTGGAGTGACGGGTCTGACGGCTGCGATAGAGATCGCGAAGGCCGGTTACAAGGTCTACTTGGTCGAGAAGGAGGCGGAGTTGGGCGGATGGGCGAAGCACTACGCCAAGATCCTCCCCGGTAAGTATCCCTACAAGGAGCTCGTCGATGCGTCCGCTTACTTGGAGGAGAAGATAAAGGAGGTCGAGAGCAACCCGAACATAACGGTTTACACCTCGACGAGGATAAAGACCATAGCCGGTCAGCCGGGAATGTTCGACGTAACCGTTACCACCCCGAGCGGTGAGGAGAGCTTTAGGGTAGGAGCGATTGTCGTTGCGACGGGATGGAAGCCCTACGATCCCTCGAAGCTCGAGCACTTGGGTTACGGGAAGTACGCCAACGTCGTGACCAACATCGAGCTCGAGAGGATGCTCAAGGAGGGTAAGCTCGTAAGGCCGTCCGACGGAAAGCCCGTTAAGAACGTTGCTTTCATCCTGTGCGCTGGGCAGAGGGATCCCGAACACATACCCTACTGTTCCACCGTTTGCTGCATGACTTCGCTGAAGGAGGCTCTGTGCATAAGGGAGATGGACAAGAACGCGAACGTTTACATATTCTACAGGGATATGAGAACCGTAGGAATATACGAGGAGTTCTACAAGAACGCTCAGCAGGACGAAGGCATTTTCCTCACCAAAGGAAACGTCAAGGAGATCTACGAGGACGAGTGGGGAGATTTGGTCGTGGAGGTTACGGACACGTTGCTGGGCGAGGACGTGAAGGTAAGAGTGGACTTGGTGGTCCTCGCTACCGGCATGCTGTCTTCGATGTACGGCCTCTACACGACGAAGGAGGAGTATCCCGAGGAGGGAGAGCCTCCCTACAAGCACATAAAGCCCGCGGTTCCCAAGGAGGTTGCGTTCGAGAACAAGGACAAGGAGTGGATTTTGAACCTCCAGTACAGGCAGGGGCCGGAACTACCGACGCTCCGCTACGGAATGCCCGACTCCCACTACATATGCTTCCCGTACGAGAGCAGAAGAACTGGCATCTATGCTGCGGGATGCGTTAGGGCTCCGATGACGATAAGGGACTGCGAGATAGACGCGAGGGGTGCGGCGCTGAAGGCGATACAAACCGTCGAGCTCGTGGCTCAGGGTAAGACCATATTCCCGAGGACGGGTGACGTAGATTATCCGAACTTCTTCCTCCAGAGGTGTACACAGTGTAAGAGGTGTACGGAGGAATGTCCATTCGGTGCGCTGGATGAGGACGAGAAGGGAACGCCGCAGCCGAATCCGCTCAGGTGCAGGAGATGCGGAATCTGTTTCGGAGCTTGCCCAGAGAAGATCATATCGTTCAAGCAGTACAGCGTCGACATGATATCCTCGATGCTCAAGGCGGTTTCGGTGCCGGAGGGAGAGGACAAGCCGAGGATAATAGTGTTCGCTTGCGAGAACGACGCTTATCCCGCCATAGATATGGCGGCGAAGAACGGTTTGAAGTTCAACCCGTTCGTGAGGATAATCCCGGTGAGGTGCTTGGGCTCTGTCAACGTCGTCTTCATAGCCGACTCGCTTTCGAGGGGTATAGACGGAATACTGCTGCTGGGATGTAAGTTCGGAGAGGATTACCAGTGCCACTTCATAAGAGGTTCTGAGCTTGCCAACAGGAGAATGGAGAACGTGCAGGAGACTTTGCAGAGGTTGTTCTTGGAGCCCGAGAGGGTCAAGCTGTTGGAGGTCGAGATATCCGACTGGCCAAAGATACCCGAGATATTGGACGGGTTCGTTGAGGAGATTAAGAAGATCGGGCCCAACCCGTACAAGGGCTTCTAAAATTTTTTTGGAGGTGGTGCCCCGTGGCGGTTGAGGCGGATCCGAAGTTCGTTCGAGAGGTCATCAGCTTGGGTGGCAAGACCCTTAAGAAGTGCATGCAGTGCGCCACCTGTTCGGTCGTCTGTCCGCTCAGCCCCGAGGACAGCCCGTTTCCGAGAAAGGAGATGATCTGGGCTCAGTGGGGACTGAAGGAGAAGCTTCTAAAGGATCCCGACGTTTGGCTTTGCCACAACTGCAACGACTGTTCCAAGTACTGCCCGAGGGATGCGAGACCGGGCGATGTGCTCGCAGCTTTGAGGGCTAGGATGATCGCCGAGTACTCTTGGCCGAGCTTCATGGCCAAGATCGTTAACAGACCCGTGTTCTTCCCGCTGTTCGTTCTGATACCGATAGTGCTGATAGGAGCCGTGCTGTCGATATTCCACCTCACGATACCGAGCGGGGAGATAGAGTATTCGAAGTTCATACCCATGGAGTACGTGGAGATCGCCGGATTCGTCTTCGGAGGCTTTGCGGTGCTCATAGCCCTGATAGGGCTGTGGAGGTTCTGGAACGCGCTGACGGACGGTGGAGGGAAGACGGTAATATTGGAGCCTAAGGAGGGCGCGGAACTCGAGGTCAAGGGCGGTATGTGCTTCTTGGACGCGGTCGTTTACGCGATATGGGACATAATAAGGCACAGCTGGTTCAAGGTGTGTGGGGTAAACAGGAACAGGTACTACGCCCACCTTCTGATGTTCTACGGCTTCATAGCTTTGGGCATAGACGCCGGAGTTGACGTTATAGCCAAGTACGTGTTCGGAATGCCGCATCTCCCGCTCTGGCATCCCGCAAAGATAATAGGTAACTTGGGAGCCATAGCCCTCTTCGTCGGATGCTCCATGGCCGTCTACAACAGGCTGACGAATCCCGACGCGAAGGGCGGTTCTTACTTCGACTGGTTCTTCCTGCTGACGCTTTATGCCGTTGCCATAACGGGAATACTGACGGAGCTTGCAAGGCTTGCAGGGAGCGTTGCCGCTTACTACCTGTACCTCGTCCACCTCGTAGTGATATTCATGCTGATAGCATACGCTCCCTACTCCAAGTTCGCCCACCTGATATACAGAGGCGTCGCGATGGCCTACGCAAAGGCGACGGGCAACGAACCGAAGATCCAAGTCTAACCCTTTTTTATTAACATTTTGAATTATAAATTTGGCTGTGATTATTTTTAACTTCATGGATAATAATTAAAATCAAAGATCGTTCCAAAATCTACAACGTGCATTAATAAATAGTAAATCTTATATACGATTTTATCCGATTGCCGTTAACAAAGGTATCGGACACGGAGTAAAATTCGGAGTTAATAAGTGGAGGTGGTTCTATGGACTGGTGGTTCTGGCCTCTGTGTCTGTTCCTGTTTACACTGGTGATCGGAATAATAGCGCCGATAGCCGGAGTTGGAGGAGGAGTTCTGTTCGTTCCACTGACGACAGCGTTCTTTCCGTTCCATGTAGACTTCATAAGAGGTGCTGGACTGATAATGGCTCTCACAAGTGCTCTTTCATCCGCTCCACAGCTCGTTAAGAGGGGGTTAGCGAATCTAAGGATCATGGCTCCCGTAGTGATCGTGTCCGTGGTTACATCGATACTCGGTGGTATCGTCGGTCTATGGGTAACCAATGCTTTTCCGAAGGGTAAATACTACATAACGATAGCGTTGGGTGTCGTTTTGTTCATAATATTCGTAGTGATGCTTACGTCGAAGAGAGTTGAATTCCCAGAAGTTAAGAAGGTCGATCCGATTTCGGCAAAGCTTGGGATCTATGGAGCATGGTATGAGCCGAGCTTGGACAAGGTTGTCGAATACAGAATCACGAACATGCCGATAGCATTGCCTGCTTTTGCTGCTGTAGGTTTCATCGCTGGAATGTTTGGACTTGGAGCCGGATGGGCCAACGTTCCCGTTCTCAACCTGATCATGGGTGCTCCGATCAAGGTTGCCACATCCACGAGCATGCTGATCATCACTGTAAACGATGCCGCCGCGGCATGGGTCTATCTGGCAAACGGTGCGGTGTTGCCGATAATAGTGATTCCCTCAGTAGTAGGAATTACAATCGGTGCAAGGATCGGAGCGAAGTTGGCAGTAAAGGCAAAGCCGAGGATAGTGAGATACATAGTGCTCGGAGTGATGTTGTTGGCCGCAGTTCTCGACATATATAAGGGTTTGGCTGGATTGGGTGTAGTTCCGAAGGTGTTCTGAGGTGATGGCTATGGATAAGGACGTTAAGGTCGATCCGATGAACATAACGTTTGCAAGGGTAATGGAAGTAGTAACATATCTTGGTTTGATCTTGATGATAGCACCCGGTGTTATATATCTCGTTACGGGAAACGGATTCGTAAGCACGGCAGATGCTGTCAAATACTGGGACAAACCGGCCAAAGTTTTCTGGGAGACCACAAAAGGTATAGAGATCAGCGGCTACTCGTGGTTCCTCGGCAATCTCGGTTACATGGACTGTCTCAGCATCGTTGGTATAGTTCTCCTCGCCTTGGCATCACTTGCAGCGATAATCGCGGCGATTTTCAAGGCCGACTCGAAGTATAAGATTCTGCTGGCGATACTCGTTGTGGAGTTCATAATAGCAATAGTCAGGCCGCTCTTCATGCACGTAACTGGACACTAAAAATTTTAATTTTTATATTAGATTCCTGAAAATACCTCCTCTCTTGCGTGAACGACTATTCCCCTATCCGTAATCTCGAACGGGTGGATCTTCTTGCTGTGATTTGTCCCTCTCATCTTCAGAATCTCTATACTTCTAACTCTCGTATTCTCAATTCTCGTGTAATACAGGACTATCGTTCCCTCGGTGACGAAGTTCTCCACACCGAAGCGGGAGAACCTGTTTTCTCCTTCGACTATCTCGCACGTGAGTATAGATGTTAACCCCAAAACCTCCATTGTCGTCGAGATCTTCAAAAGCTCAACTCTGAACTTCGCAACGTCGTTTATCGCGAACCCTATGGATGTGGTGGAATCCACCACCGCCCTCCTCGCACCTATCTCGTCCTGAATCGTTATTATCTGATCGAGAAGGGAGCGGGTGTCGAAGGGTCGTATGTCTATGTACTTCTCATCGGAAGGAAGTCCTATCTTCGTCGAAGTGGCGTCCACTATTGCGAGCATGTTTTCTTCCTCGAATTTCTCGAGCTCCCAACCGAACACGGAGGCGTGCTCCCTTATGTGGGGAGGTCTCTCCTCCGTTGCTATGAAAATTCCCGGCTCGTTGTACATCTGGATTCCGTTCACGAGAAACTGAAGCGCGAATATCGTCTTACCGCTACCGGATGGACCAGAAAGTAGGTAGCTCCTGTCCCTGACCAAACCGCCCTCACATAACTCGTCGAATCCCGGAATACCCGTAGGGCATCTTTCAAGCCTCTTAACCCTCTGTCCCGTCATAACAATCCACCATCATGATTCTGATGAACTTTTTATCGACCCTAAAGTTTAAATTGTTTACGATCATACATATAATCATGAGCAGCGAAAAAATAACCGTCAGCGTCATTAAGGCTGACGTCGGTAGCTTGGTGGGGCATTCCGTATGTCCGGAAGAGATAAAGGCGGTTGCGAAGAAGAAGCTTGAGGAAGCCGTGGATAAGGGTGTCATAATCGACTTCAGGGTGTTCAACGCCGGAGACGACTTGGAGCTCGTGATGACCCACAGGAAGGGCGTTGACAGCGAGGAGGTACACGGCTTGGCTTGGGAGACGTTTGAAGCCTGTGCCAAGAAGGCCAAGGAGCTCAAGCTCTACGCGGCGGGGCAGGATCTTCTGGCGGACGCTTTCTCGGGGAACATAAGGGGTCTGGGTCCGGGAGTGGCGGAGATGGAGTTCACGGAGAGGCCGGGAGAGCCGATAATTGTGTTCATGATGGACAAAACCGAGCCCGGCGCCTTCAACCTGCCCATATTCAGGATGTTCGCGGATCCCTTCAACACCGCCGGGCTGGTCATAGACCCATCGATGCATCAGGGATTCAGGTTCGAGGTTTGGGACATAATGGAGCACAAGAGGGTTATGATGGCCACGCCGGAGGAGATGTACGACCTTCTAGCGCTGATAGGGGCGAAGGGTAGGTACGTTATAAAGAGGGTTTATCCGAAGGAGGGAAGCCCACTTCCAACGGACGAACCCGTTGCGGTGATAAGCACCGAGAAGCTCTACCAGATAGCGCACAAGTACGTCGGTAAGGACGATCCGGTTGCGATAGTGAGGGCACAGAGCGGTCTGCCGGCGGTTGGTGAGGTTCTCGAAGCGTTTGCCTTCCCGCATCTCGTCAGCGGTTGGATGAGGGGAAGCCACAACGGGCCGATAATGCCCGTTCCGTTCCACTACAGCAAATGCACGAGGTTCGACGGGCCTCCGAGGTGCATAGCGGCCGGATTTCAGGTAAACAACGGCAAGCTCGTTGGGCCAGTGGACATGTTCGACGATCCAGCGTTCGACTACACGAGGATGAAGGCCATGGAGGTCTGCGACTACATGAGGAGGCACGGCCCATTCGAGCCGCACAGGTTGCCCTTGGAGGAGATGGAGTACACGACTTTGCCCAAGGTTTTGGACAAGCTCAAGGACAGGTTCGAGAAGGTCGAGTAAAATCTCTTCTACTCTTTTTTATACCGAAAGGGTAGTATATCCTTCGCAATTCTCGAAGAACATGAAGGACGTAGTGATGAAGTTCGTCGCGATCAACGCCTCCAAGTACGGCAAACCGAACGAGAAGGCGGTAATGGGAAAGATAATGGCTGAAATGCCAGAGCTAAGGAGTAGGGCCAAGGAAGTGCTCGAATTAGTCAGGGAGTGCATAGCGGAGTTCGAGTCGATGGGCGAGGAGGAAAGGAGGGCTTTGATCGAAAGATACGTTGCGGAATCCAAGAAGAAGGAGAAGAAGGAGATCAAACTTCCTCCCTTAGAAGGGGCGGAGAAGGGTAAGGTAGTTATGCGTTTCGCCCCCAACCCCAACGGTCCTCCCACACTGGGCTCCGCGAGGGGAATAGTGGTGAACGACGAGTACTGCAAGATTTACGACGGTAAGTTCATTCTAAGATTCGACGACACCGACCCCCGCACCAAGAGACCTATGCCGGAAGCTTACGAGTGGTATCTTGAGGACTGCGAATGGTTAGGTGCGAAGCCGAACGAGGTCGTTTACGCATCGAAACGAATTCCGATCTACTACGAATACTGCGAAAGGCTGTTGGAGATGGGAAAGGCCTATCCGTGCTTCTGCTCCCGGGAGGAGTTCAAGAGGTACAGGGATGCGGGGGTGGAATGCCCCCACCGCAACGTCGCCGTAGAGGACGCTTTGGACGTTTGGGAGAGGATGCTGAACGGGGAGTTCGGGGAAGGGGAGGTCGTCATTAGGATAAAGACGGACATGAAGCACAAGGATCCGGCAATAAGGGATTGGGTCGCGTTCAGGATAATATACGAGGATCATCCGCTCGTTGGAGACGAGTTCTGCGTATGGCCGACTCTCGACTTCGAGTCGGCGATAGAGGATCACCTTTTGGGCATAACACACATAATAAGGGGTAAGGATCTGAGAGATTCCGAGCTCAGGCAGAGATACGTTTACGGCTATTTCGGGTGGGATTATCCGATTACGAAGCACTGGGGAAAGGTGAGCATTCACGAATTCGGAAAACTATCAACGAGCGAGTTGAGAAAGGAGATAGAGGCGGGAAAGTACGAAGGCTGGGACGATCCCCGACTTCCCACGATAAGGGCGTTGAGGAGGAGGGGATTTAGGCCGGAGGCCATCAGGAACTTCATTCTGTCTTTGGGGGTTGGAGAAAACGACGTTTCCGTTAGCGTAAAGAACCTTTACGCGGAAAACAGAAAGATCGTCGATCCGATAGCCAACAGATACTTCTTCGTCTGGGATCCCGTTGAGGTTAGGATAGAGGGGTTGGATGGGGAGGTTGATGTCGAGCTACCTCTTAATCCGAAGAGGGGAGGGGTCAGGAGGTTGAAAGGGACGGAAAGGGTGTATCTTTGCAAGGAGGATATCGAAAGGTTTGAGGAAGGGGACATCGTTAGGTTGAAGGACTTCTGCACGGTGAAGTTCTACGGAGACCACTTGGAGTTCGTCAGCTTCGAGCCAGTCGGCGTTAAGAAGGGGAAGAACATAATCCACTGGCTTCCGAGCGAAGGGATAGTCGATTGCGTGGTTTTGGGAGTGGAGAGGAACTATAGAGGGTTGGCGGAAAGGAACGCCTTGAACGATCTCGGAAACGTGGTTCAGTTCGAGAGGTTCGCGTTCTGTAGGCTCGAAGCATTCGACGGGGTGCTTAAAGCCGTTTACACGCATCCCTGAGCAGGAATCTTTCCCAATCGCTAAGGGAGGGACAGATCGTGCAGCCGAGGCGGTAAAATCCCTCGTAGTAGAGGGGATGCAACTCAAGTCCGTTCATTAGAACGTAAAGCTGAACCATGCACCCACTCCAATACTTTATAGGAAATATCTCCTTCGCAACTCTGAATTCCACTTCCCCCCTTTCCCTTCTCAACCTGCTCTCCGCCTCCCTGTCTCCGACCGCAAGGGTGTCCGTGGCTATTCTCCTCAGCCCCTCCATCTTGAGTTTCGTGCACCATCTGTTGGAGTGGCTCGGCATCCCCAAAGCGTCCACGTCGAACTTCACATCCACTCTGACGAGCTCGACGTCGAGCTCATCGCAAACGTATTCGACGTAATCTTCCGTAAAGGGCATCTCGTGGCTTACCCTAACGTACAACGCCTTAACGTCTTCAACGGCCTTTTTGGCCAGTATCAGCGTTGCGGTGCTGTCCTTTCCTCCGCTGAAAGGTACTCCCACCGATCCTTCCGCGTTCCTCCTTATGAAGTTAAGAGAAACCTCCTCCAACCTCTCGAGCCACTCCCTATTCCTCTCGATCATCCTCCTCAAATCCACCCTCCTCGCCTCTACGTCCTCTCTGTGCATCAGAGTCCTCGGCTCTTCCCCTATCCTCTTGCTCACTATCGCCTTGAGTTTCGGGGTGTAAATCCACTCCTCGTTGTAGAGCCTCCTGACTATCAGGTTCCCCTCCTCCACCTCCACGCCGAACACTCTTCTCGTGTTCTCCACGAACCCCTCACCGATTACGAAGTATGCGTCGTAGTCGGGATCGATCTCCACCCCTATCCCGTTCCTCCTCGAGAATAGAAAGACATCGTCGAACTCGAACCCCAACCTCAATCGGGCTTTGGCTATCTCGAACTCCCTCCTCAACTCCTCCATCCTCGTGTTCCTCACGGCCTTCTTGCTCGTAATCACGATCTGGTATATCGGAGTTTCTATCCTCTCCTCCACCTCCCTCGCGAGCTCCACTTCGTCCCTGCCGAAGAAGAAAATGGGAATCTTTCCGTCCACTATCGACGGATCGAAGTCGTCCGCACTTCTAATTCCACCCAAGCTGACTACTTCACAATTCAACGCGTGTTTCAAAGCCTTCGCGTCCTTTTTCGCTCTCGCTACGGCGACCATCATAGTCTCTTAAGGAGGAGCAGACCCAACGCTACGAGGATTATTCCGAACACCGTCGGTTCGAACAGAACGGGGAGCACGTCCTTTAGGATCATGAGCAGACCCAAACCTATGAGCCCGTACGCTAAAATCTTTCTCTCCTCGTATCTCCCCTCCCCATCCGGCATGACCACTGCGAGGAGGATGTAGAGGATAACGATCTTGGGTTCCAACACGAACGCGACGAGGAAGAGCAGCCTCACTATCGTGGGATCCACTTCGAAGTACTCCGCCAGCCCGCTGCAGACTCCAAAGAGTATCCTGTCCCTTCCCTTCCTCAACCTCTTTTCCATTCCAGCCCGTTTAGGGTCTTCAGCCTATAAATAATTTCGCAGGAGTGTTCCAAGTAGCACGCCCTGTTGAACGCTTCCCATATGTCCCTCCCGGCCGAGTAGATCCCGTGCCCCCTAACGACTACCGCTCCCCCTTTCCCGATCTCCTCAGCTATTTTTCTGGCCAGATCCTCGCTTCCGAATTCCCCTTCGACTACCCTTATTCTCTTCAGGAAAAGGGAGCCTTCGAGGTCGAGAGGAACTATCTCGTCCATCGCGAACGACAGAACGACGTTGTATATTCCGTGACAGTGCAGGATCGCGTCGTAGTCCGTTCTCTCGTACACCGCCCTGTGAACGGGGAGGTCGCTCGAAGCCTCATCGGAGCGTTCGTCCATCCGAAGCACCACGAAGTCTTCGGGAGTTAAATCGTCCAGCATAGTCCCGGTCTTCGTTATGACTATCGAGTTCCCTACCCTACAGCTCATGTTTCCGCTCGCACCGTCGATTAGCCTCAAACCGGCCAGCTTCCTTCCGACCCTTATCATATCGACTATCCTTCCCATCATAAGCTATCCTCTCCCTCAACCTGACCACGTCTCCGATTACTATCACCGCCGGAGCCTTAACCCCCATCTCCTCCGCCAAGTCCGCTATGTTCTCTAACCTCCCGACAACGACCCTCTGCTTATCGGTGCACCCGTTCTCTATTATCGCCACAGGCGTTTTTGGATCCTTCCCGTGCTCCAGCAACCTCTCCACGTTCCTCCTAAGCGTCGAAACCCCCATGAGTATCACTATCGTCGCGTTGAGCTTGGCCAACGCATCCCAGTTTAACCTTTCCCTCGCCTCCCTTCCGGTCACGAACACCACGGCGGGATCGTAAGCCCTGTGGGTTATAGGAATCCCCGCGCAGGCAGGAACCGCTATAGCAGACGTTATTCCCGGTATTACCTCGAACGGAACTCCGTGTTTTGCCAAGAACTCCACCTCCTCCCCGCCCCTCCCGAACACGAACGGATCTCCTCCCTTTAACCTAACAACGACCTTCCCCTCCTTCGCCAGCCTGACCATGAGCTCGTTTATCTCTTCCTGCTTCATCTTGTGCCTTCCCGCCCTCTTTCCAACGTCTATGAGCTCGGCGCCCGTTCTTTTAATCAGATCCTTAAGACCGCCTATTAGCTCGTCGTAAAGGATAACGTCCGCCCTCTCTATTACCCTCAACGCCTTCAGAGTCAGGAGCTCCGGATCCCCCGGCCCAGCTCCGACGATGTAAACCTTTCCGGTCACTTCAGAAACCTCCCCGCTCTTTCCCTGAGATCTCTCGCAATCTCCCTCGCCTCCTCTACGGCGCTCTTGGGATTTAGCACCTCCTCCACCCTCAACTCCTCCTTTCCATCCGGGGAGAGTATCTGGCAAACGAGCCTGACCTTTCCCCTCCACTCCGCATATATCCCCGCGGGAATGGCGCATCCCACTCCGAGCTCCCTCAAAACGGTCCTCTCCACCTCGGCCTCGAGAAAAGTCCTCTCGTCGTTCATGAATTCCACCAAATCCTCCTCTCCCTCTCTAACTTCCACCGCTATTATTCCCTGATTTGCGGGCGGAACGAACGTATTCGGATCGAGCCTCTGATACCTCACTTTCAAACCGAGCCTCTGCAACCCCGCCTCCGCCACGACTATCGCATCGTACAACCCGTCCATCAGCTTCCTCAACCTCGTATCCACGTTTCCCCTCAGGTTCTCGAACCTCAGATCGGGTCTGTACCACTTGAGCTGTGCCCTCCTCCTCAAGCTCGAAGTCCCTATCACCGCCCCCTCCCTTATGTCCTCGAGCCTCGACCCGTCCCTCGATACGAACGCATCGCAAGGACTGTCCCTTTCGAGAACGGCGGCCACCTTGACGCCCTCCAACCTCTGGCTCGGTATGTCCTTGTAGCTGTGAACCGCCACGTCGATTTCTTTGTCCTTTAAAGCGAGTTCGAGCGTTCTAACGAAAGCACCCGATCCCTTGAACTCGTACAGCGGTTTGTCCTTCATTATGTCTCCGGTGCTCTTTATTATCCTTATCTTGACCTCGTATCCCCTCTCCTTCAACCTCCTAACTACCTTCTCCGTCTGCGCGAGCGCGAGCTTGCTCCCCCTCGTTCCCACTACAACCTTCTCAGACATGCTCCTACCGCCTCTATCGTCCTCTCGACATCCTCCTCGTCGTGAGCGAAGCTAACGAAACAGCATTCGAACTGCGATGGTGGGAAGAACACGCCTTCCCCGAGCAACTCCCAGAAGAACGATACGAACCTGTCCTTATCGAGCCTCAACGCGTCGGAGTAGTTCTTGGGAACGTCTCCGAAGTAAACGCAGAACATCGAAGCTATGTGGCCGACCGAACAGTTAACGTTCGAATCCTCTATCTGATCCCTTATCCCCTTGACGAGCTCCTCCGTCGTCGAGTTGACCTTCCCGATTACGTCGTTTTCGATCATGAACCTGATCGTCGTGTACCCCGCTGTGAGGCTTAGGGGGTTTCCGCTGAACGTTCCCGCCTGATACACCGGGCCGGAGGGGGCGACCATCTCCATGATCTCTCTCCTTCCTCCGAATATTCCTATCGGCAACCCTCCGCCCGCTATCTTTCCCAGAGTCGTTAAATCCGCCTTGACGCCGTAATACTCCTGCGCTCCACCGAGCGAAAGCCTAAATCCCGTTATTACCTCGTCGAATATTAGCAGGACGTCGTTCTCCTCCGTTATCCTTCTAACCTCCTTGAGGTATCCCTCCTCGGGGAGTATCAAGCAGGAGTTGCCCATTACGGGCTCCATTATGACGCAGGCGAGATCGTCTCTGTTCTTTTCCACTACGTCGCTCAAAGCCTCCACGTCGTTGAAGGGAACCTGCAGGGTGTTCTTAACGAAGTCTACCGGAACTCCGGCGGAGTTGGGAATACCGTGTGTGGTCGCACCGCTACCGGCCTTAACCAAAACCGCGTCGTGGGCACCGTGAAAGCTCCCCTCTATCTTCACGATCTTGTTCCTTCCAGTAAACCCTCTCGCAAGCCTTATCGCAGCCATAGTAGCTTCGCTACCCGTGTTTACGAACCTGACCATGTCTATGCTGTCGAACAACTTCGTTATTAGCTTCGCATACTCTATTTCGAGTTCTATCGGTGTGCCGTAAAGCCATCCCTTCTCGAGTTGTTCCTCGATCGCCTTTTTGACGACGGGGTTCGCGTGACCGAGTATTAGGGGTCCGTAGGCGAGGCAGTAGTCTATGTACTCGTTCCCGTCGACGTCGTAGATCTTGGAACCCTTCGCGTGAGACGTATAGAACGGAAAAGGTTTTACCGCTCTAACGGGGGAGCTAACGCCACCGGGCATCAGCTTTACCGCCTCTTCGTAAAGCTTCTTCGACCTATCGAGCTTCATGGGTTAAGTTCTCCACGTCCGCAAGTTAACGTTAACGCTTTTACGATTAACGTTCCACCGTATCGATGATAGAACTCACCCCCGACAGAGCCCTTATAATCGAAGATACCGCAGTTGTCGCCGACCTTCACCTCGGCTTGGAGAACTACTTAGGAGCCCCGAGGATGCAGATAGGGGACATAGTTGAGAGATTGAGGGGTGTAGTCGAGGAGTACTCCGTGAGCAGGGTAGTCGTCGCTGGGGATCTCAAGCACGAGTTCAGCGGAAACCTTCCATACGAGTGGGATGACGTGGAGACGTTGGTGAGGAGCGTCGATGTCGAGTTGGTTGTGGTCAGGGGGAATCACGACAACTTCCTCGCTGCAATACTGTCCAAGCACGGAATTGAGCTCTTGGAATCCTACGAGGTTCACGGATGGACGATCGTTCACGGCCACAAACCCTGCGATGCCGAAAGGATAGTTATGGGTCACGAACATCCGGCCGTTAAGGTGAGGTACGGTGGGGCGATGTACTCCTATCCCTGCTTCCTGTGGGCGAAGGGTAGGAGGGAGGTTATAGTTCTCCCGGCATTCTCCCCCCTCGTTCCCGGTAGCGACGTCCTTTCGAACGATTTTCTTTCCCCAATCCTTAGGGAGTTCGACCGAGGGGAGATAGAGGTTTACGCGGTGGACGAGGAGGTGGTTTACCTCGGAACGATAACGGAGCTCAGAAAGGCGTTGGAGCGTAAACCGTTTTAAGTTCCGAATCCACACGATTGTCGATGGATTACGAGGAGATCGGTCTTAGGGTTGGAATAGAGATCCACCAGCAGTTGGACACGAAGCACAAGCTGTTCTGCAAATGTCCGACGGTTCAAAGGGACGTGGAGGAATCGAACTTCGAGTTCTTCCGCTACTTGAGGCTTAAGAGGAGCGAGATCGGGGAGGAGGACAGGGCTGCGAAGGAGGAGGTCATGAGGAGCAGGAAGTTCGTTTACAAGTCCTACGATACGACGTGTTTGGTTGAGGCGGACGAGGAGCCTCCGAGGGAGCTCAACACCGAGGCTCTCGAGATAGCCATTCTGATAGGCAAGATGCTCAACATGGAGTTCGTGGACGAGGTTCACGTGATGCGTAAGATAGTCATCGACGGTAGCAACACGACCGGATTTCAGAGAACCGCTTTGATAGCTTTCGACGGGTGGATAGAGGTGGAAGGGAAGAAGATAGGGATAGCGACGCTTTGCTTGGAGGAGGAGGCTTGCAAGAAGGTGGAGGATAAGGGGAGCGTCGTCGTCTATTCCCTCGACAGGTTGGGGATACCTCTGGTGGAGATAGGCACTAAGCCCGACATAAACACGCCCGAGATGGCGAAGGCGGTTGCGAAGAAGCTCGGAATGATACTCAGATCCACTGGCAGGGTGAAGAGGGGTTTGGGAACTATAAGGCAGGACGTTAACATCTCGATAAGGGACGGTGCGAGGATAGAGATAAAGGGAGTTCAGGATCTGGACATCCTCGACAGGATAGTGGAGTACGAGGTGATAAGACAGCTGAACCTCCTCAAAATAAGGGACGAGCTTAGGGAAAGGAAAGCCGAGGTGGTTGAGAGGATATTCGACGTCACGGACGTATTTTCGAACACGAAGTGCAAGGTCTTGGCGAGGGCGATAAAGGGAGGGGGGAGGGTAAAGGCGATCCTGCTGAAAGGTTTCGCGGGAATAGTGGGAAGGGAGATACAGCCGGGTAGAAGGCTCGGAACGGAATTCGCGGACATAGCGAAGACCTTCGGTTTGGGAGGGGTGTTCCATACGGACGAGCTTCCGAAATACGGTATAAGCGAGGAGGAGGTCGCCGAATTAAGGAAGAAGGTGGGAGCAGGGGACGGGGATGCGGTGGTGATCGCGTGCGGGGAGGAGATGAGGGTGGACAGGGCGCTCGGAAGGATAATCGAGAGAGCCAAGTACTGCTTGGTGGGCGTGCCGGAGGAGACGAGGAAGGCGAACGAGGACGGCACGACTTCCTACCTCAGACCCCTCCCCGGAGCGGCGAGGATGTATCCTGAAACGGACGTTCCTCCGGTCAGGATAACGGAGGACATGCTCGAAGTTGAGGTTCCGGAGCTCATAGAGGATAGAGCCAAGAGGTACGTGGAAAGGTACGGGTTGAGCTACGACTTGGCCTACACGATCGCGGATTCGGAGCATCACTCCCTGTTCGAAGAGTACGCCGAAAAGATACCACCCACGATCGTGGCGAGGATCCTCCACATAGTCCCGTCGGAGCTCAGGAAGGAGGGATACGACGTCGATAGGCTCGAGAGAAGACACTTCGAAACCGCTTTGAAGCTCGTTGCGGATGGAAAGATAGCCAAGGAGGGGGCTGAGGAGGTTTTGAAGATTTTCTGCAGGAATCCGGACGCGAGCGTCGAGGATATAATCACATCCCTAAGCGGAGCCGAGGATCTCGAAGAGTTCATCGCGAGGCTCGTTGATGAGAAGGAGGATCTCATAAGGGAGAGGGGTGAACACGCGTTCAAACCCCTCATGGGGTTGGTCATGAAGGAGTTCAGGGGAAGGGTGGACGGAAAGATCGTCGCGGAGAAGCTCATGGATGCCATAAGGAGGAAGCTGTCCTCCTAACCTCTATCGCCTTCCCCTTCCCCAACTCCACCATTTCTTCGCCCGACATTACCGCCCTTCCGACTCCGAAAACGGAATCGTTGTAGAAGACGACCACGTCGTTGGGTCTTATCCTCTCGTCCGCCTCCTCCACTCCGGCGGCGAAAATCGTCCCCTTCGGTATGAAGTCCCCTATCCTAACCGTGTAAGCGTTCTTTTCGAGTAAAAATTTTGCCAGAGGTGCGTAGACGTCGAGCATCCCGTACCTCGTATCCACCCTCGCCACCCTGTCCGCTTCGAAGAACTCCAAGTTGGGATACCTACCCCTCGCCCTCACGCTCCCAACGTAATCCACGCCGAACTGATACCTAACCATGTGCTCGAACAGGGATAGCTTGGGATCGAACGGATCCTTGTCGAAGTCGAGAACCCTCTTTAACTCTTCGAGCGTTTCAACGAACCTGACGTCCACCCCCGCTCTCTCCACCACCCTCCTGTATCCACCCTCCACGTAAGCTACGACGAGCTCGAAATCCCCCTTCTCCACGAACCTCGAAAGCCAACGGGAGACGAACTCTATCTCGCTCTCGCTCCATCTTCCGGTTACCGGAACGTCGTAGTTAACCGCAGGATACGTAAGCTCGAAGACCCTCGGAACCACGAGGGGGGAGGAAACGACTATCTCCTCAACCCCCACAAGGGCATCCCCTAAAGCCCGTCTTATTCTCGTGTGGGACTTCGATAGGGAGTACGGTTTCTTAGCCGAGCACGGCAGTATCAGAAGAACCTTCCCCTTAGGCCTGTAGGCCTCCACCGCCCTCCTGAGGAACGTCTTTACCTCCGGCCTTTCGAAAGAATCCTCGCTCGTAGGAAGGAGCTTCGATTTCTTGAATACGGGATGGAACCTTTCGTGGATTTCGTACCTCTCGTCCGCGATCCTGAGCATCGCCGTCAGTTCGGGATCGAACTTGACGTGGGCTTCGACGAAGTTTCTGAAATTCTCCCTCCTTATATGCTCCTTCACGAGCTCGATCTGTCTTCTCATTACTTCGACGTTGTGAGCGGCCAGAAGCTCCTCGTCGAGCTCATCGTTTCTTCTGCAAACCTCGCAACTGCAGGGAAGGGTTTTCATGGATTCGAGCTCGAACTCCCCAGTTTCGAGCATGTATACGCCCTCGTACGCCTTTATTATCGGAAGTATGGGATCGACGAAGTCCACACCCAAGTAAACGAGGATCGGCAGGTTTTTCGGCGTTGCGAGGGCGGGGACGTACAGGGGATCGTGCGTTTTCGACCTGACTTCGAGCAGAACCTCAACGAGCCTCCTCGGACTCAAAACCCCGAGCCCCGTTAGTATTACCAACCTCCTTTCTCTACCCCTCAAAACCTCGAACCTCTTAGGATCGATTTCCTTCAGGACGTATGGGGCTTTTCCGAAATCGAAGTCGTGCTCCCTCGGATCTATAATCCCCGGACTCTCGTAAACCCTTCCTTCAATCTCCACCCTGCATATCCTCGCCAACCCTTCCCTCTTCTCCAACATCCCTTATCACCGCGTTTTCGGGAAGATCCCTTACGAAATCCCTCCACTTTCCACCAACGAGTATCAAAAATCGCCTGTCGCTGTGGTGCCTCAAAAACCTCCTCAATCCCTCCACCGCAATCCTAAGGGCTTCGTCCTCCAAGAGCTCGGGCGGTGGGATCTCTGCGTGCCCGGCGGGATAGGATTCGAGCATCTCCACGGGAACTACCCCAAAGCAGGGGCGGAGGTAGAAGTCCGCTGGAACGCCCTCGTCGGAGGATATAACGATCTCGTCCCTATCCGGAAGCTCCACGTTAAGCACCCTATCCCAGTGTCTGATCACCGCCGGTCTGTAACAGCTTTCCACCCCGGTGTAGAGGAAGGAATGTTTCGACGATGGATCGTAGAGCTCCAGTATCCTTCCGTATTCCCTGATCTGCCTCCAAGCGAAGAGAAGGTTCGGATGGCTTCTGATCCTGCACTCAACGAGTTCGAACAGGGAGTTCTCCCTTATCGCCTGCTTTATCCTCCTGATTTCCTCGAAACAAACCCTCAAGTTGTGCTCCGCCAACAACCTCGCCCTCGTCTCTTCGTCCATCCTCCTTAGCTCCTCGGGAGTATGTTCCAAGCACACGGGACACGAGCAGGGGAAGTACTGTAGCTCTTCGAGCTTCTTCGTTCCGTAGGGAGTTAGATACCTCCCGTCCTTTGCGTATAGGGCGTAGGCCGCTGAATCGAAGAGGTCGCATCCCAAAGCGACAGCCATGGCGAACACCATCGGATGACCGGCGCCGAAGAGGTGAACGGGGGCGTTTGAGGGGAGCACGGATTTGACCTCGAGTATTATCCTCACGAGATCCGAGAACCTGTAAGTGTCCATCAGGGGAACTATCCCTCCTATGGCGTAAACGTCCCCTCCTATCCTCTTCGCCTCCTCCGCACTCCTCCTTCTCAAGTCCAAGTGGGTCGATCCCTGAACGGGTAATGCGAGCAGGGAATTTCCTCCCTTTATCCTCTTCGCCTCTCTCTCCCTTTCGAGCGTGATCTCGAGATCCCTCTTGGCGGTTTCGTAGTCAGCATCTGGGGGTGTTGGGATATCGAGGGGGACTACGACGTCAGATCCAATTTCCATCTGGAACCTGAGTATTTCCTCGTTTCCCACCTCCACGTCTCCGTAAACCATGAGCTGGTAGCTACCGCTGTCCGTCATGACGGGCAACTCCACGCCGAGGAGGGAGTGAACGCCGTTTTCTAAAGCCCTCTCCCTGAGCTCTGGCGTCCTGTAGATTATGTAGGCGTTCGTTATCAGCATCTCCGCTCCGAGATCCTTCAATTCCTTTGCGGATATCATCTCCACGTTCGGATTTACGACTGGCATGAGCACGGGGGTCTCCACCTTTCCGTGGGGGGTTTCGAGCTTTCCTATCCTTCCCATCGCATCTTTGGCTATCACTTCGAACATCGTAGCGGAGTACGCGGTGGACTATTTCACAGTGTCGATAGAATTACGATCGCCACACCCATCTCCACCAAAGCGGGTATTAGGATCGAAAGGACGACGCTCCTTCCGAGGAACTTGGCCACGAATCCGAACATTAGGGGGATGTAAGCTACGAGGTAGGACAGACCGATTACGAGCAGAACGGGGCCTATCGAGGCGTATATGTTCTTCGTTGCCTCCAAGCTCTCCGCCATCGTTGAGGATATGACGAACATCGCGAAGACTGACGGGAACAGAAGGATCGGGATCGAGCTCTTGAGCATTAATAGAAACGTCGAGATTAAGTAGATCTGGCATCCGAGCAGGGTTTTGGAGAGTATCACGTCCCTCCTTCTGACGGGAAGGGTTGCGAGCAGATCCCTCCTCTCTATTCCCATCGAAACGAACGTTACTATAGGAAGATACCCGAGCACTATCATGAGCGATATCGTGGGGTTCATCGAAATTGCACCGAGCAGCAACCCCTCGCCCACCGGAAGGAATACTATCAACATTAGTCCGGGATTTCTCGTGATCATCTTGACGTCCTTCTTCAAAAACGCCATCACGACGCCCGTCTTCTTGATCTCGAACTTCTCGGAGGTTGGAATCCTGATCCTCGCCTCGCACCTAACGAGGTCGACGCACCTCCTCGCCGCAAACACGCTGAGGATCACGAACGGGACGGATGTGGCCAAGGCGGTGGGATCGGGAACGCCCATGGAGATTATAGCGTAGTTGAACGGGAAAAGGAAGGAGAACTCGTACACCAATCTCTCGTAACCCTTAAGCTTCGATAGAACGGAGAGCATGCTGGAAATTCCGTAGGCTCCGAAAACCGCTACGCTCCAAGCCAAGTAGGTTACGATTCTGAGGACGGTTGCGAGGGGGGAGGAGGTTGAGTAGCTTATCCTCTCGTAGAAGAACTTCGCGAACTTAAGGGATAGCCAGAGGGACAGGGTTTCGACGCTGATTATGCAGACGAGGGAGGGGAAGAAGGAGAGAACGCCGTGAAACACCGCCATTGCGATTGGGAAGCTCAGGGTGAGGAGGAAGAGGGGGACGTCGAATATCCTGAGAAACGCGAACAACCTGACCTTGGCTATCTCCTCCTCGCTTAGGGGAAGGGTGTAAAGGATTTCGAATCCCTTGGAGACGAACGTGGTCATCGTGTGTAGGAAGAAGAACGTCACCACGAACAGCGTCATTAGGTAGAACGCGGATACGTCGATCGCGGATAGGGAGGCGGAGTACACCCCCGTTGTTACGAGTAAAGCCGATATTATGAGCTTGTTTATTATTGCCTGCCTGCGAATACCCTTCAGGAACCTCTCAAGGTTTTTAACGCGCCTATGGGCGAATTCTCCGAGGAAGGTGTCGATGTAGAGGGGGTAGGATATCTTCCAGAGTTCTCTAAGAGATCGCATCGATTATCTCCTCCAGATCCTCCCCTCCGACGAGGGTCAGGAAAACGTCTTCGAGCGATCCCTCCACCTTGGCTACGCTCTTAAGCTCCTCTAAGCTTCCCATCGCTATTATCCTGCCCTCGCTGAGGACAGCTATTCTATCGCACAACCTCTCCGCTATCTCCATTATGTGAGTGGAGAAGAGAATAGCCCCTCCTCCTTCGACGTGTTTTTTCATTATCTCTTTAAGTATCCTCGAAGACCTCGCGTCGAGACCGTTTAGGGGTTCGTCGAGTATCAGAAACTTGGGATCGTGCATGAGTGCGGACACTATCGAAACCTTCTTTCTGTTTCCCATCGAAAGCGTGGCTATCGGTTTGTTCACGAACTCCTCGAGCCCAAACACTTTAACGAGCTTTTTCGCCTTCTCGCATCCCTTCCCCCTAACGGATGCTAAAAATTCGAAGAACTCCGCTGGCGTGAGGGTTTCGATCAGTATGGGCTCCTCGGGAACGTATCCTATCTCGTTCTTCATCTCGGGTGTTATCTCCCTACCGAAGAGCCTTATCTCCCCCTCGTAATTCACGAGCCCCATTATGGCCTTCAAAATCGAGCTCTTTCCCGCCCCGTTAGGGCCGAGAAGACCGAAGATCTCACCGCCTCTAACGTTAAAGCTAACGCCCTTTACGGCCTCAAGATCGTCGTATCTTACGTGGAGGTTCGAGACTTCGAGCATCGTCTTTAAAAAATTGTGTTAATTCGTATAAACGTTACCACTTCTCCCAGTGCGTTAGGTACTCTATGGGATACCTCTGTCTCGGCTTGGGAAACTCGTCTGGATAGCCTATTGGGATTATCGCCATCGGTCTCGCGTAGGCGGGGATGTCGAGAATCGAAGAGACCTCCGCCTCGTCGAACGCCCCGACCCAAACCGCTCCGAGTCCGAGCATGTGGGCGGCGAGCAGGATGTTCTCTATCGCCGCCGTTGCGTCCTGTTCGGCGTAGAGCTTACCCCTGTCCCCGTAAACCCTCATCGACCTCGGATAGTTCGCGCACACGACCACAACAACCGGCGCCTCCGCTATGAACATCTGGTTTAGGGAAGCTTTGGCGAGCTTTAGCTTGGTTACGGGATTTTTAACCACAACGAAATCCCTCGCCTGAAGGTTTCCGGCTGAGGGAGCGGCGTTTCCGGCCTCCAATATCCTTAAAAGAATCTCGTCGGGAATCTGCTTAGGCTTGAACCTCCTTATAGAGACCCTCGTGAATATGGCCTCCAAGCAGCGCTCGTATGCCATGTTGTTTGGTGGAATTCCGAGCTTAAATAGTTAAAGGAAATGTCTTATCAGATCCTCAGACACGCGAACGTACTTTCTAACTATCCTCACGAACGCCTCCTTCTGGGTCGAATAGGAGTTGGAGTAGGTGTCCGCGTATCCCTTCTCCTCGAACTCCTTTAAAATGAGCCTCATCTGAGCTTGAGTTATTCTGTAACCCCTTCTCTCAAGTCTTGCCTTGAGGTCGTGAAGGACGTTGACGAAGAAACCCAACTTCTTACCCCTATCCGACGATACGTCCTTCACGACACCGCACTTCTTACAGTATGGATG
>Ga0256914_1001000_pt1 | contig 26924 bp, 36 predicted proteins | sample HulkmetaG_FD_191571 | JGI IMG/M metagenome (GOLD analysis project Ga0256914, IMG submission 191571) | Hydrothermal chimney microbial communities from Main Endeavour vent field at the Juan de Fuca Ridge, Pacific Ocean - Hulk | ecosystem: Environmental > Aquatic > Marine > Hydrothermal vents ... | reverse complement strand
GAAAGATTAAGGTTGGTGAAGAGGTGGAGATTGTCGGTATAAGACCTACGAGAAAGACAGTTGTCACCGGTGTTGAGATGTTCAACAAGATACTTGATGAGGGTCTTGCAGGTGATAATATTGGGTGTCTCTTAAGGGGTGTTGAGAAGAAAGAGGTTGAAAGAGGTCAGGTTCTCGCCAAACCGGGGACAATTACACCTCACAAGAAGTTCAAGAGCACAGTTTACATCCTTACAAAGGATGAGGGTGGTAGGCATTCCCCGTTCTTCACCGGATACAGACCTCAGTTCTACTTTAGAACAACTGATGTTACGGGTACTGTAATTCTCCCGGAGGATAAGCAGATGGTTATGCCTGGCGATACGGTAGAGCTTACTGTAGAGCTTATCTCTACGATAGCTATTGAACAGGGACTGAGGTTCGCTATTCGTGAGGGTGGTAGAACCGTTGGTGCTGGTGCTGTAACTGAGATAATTGAGTAAGATTTTGAAATTAATGAGGCTCCTGCCTTTTAGGCAGGAGCTTTTCTAGGGAGCGTTTAAATGACAGGGGATAGGATAAGAGTCAAACTTCGCGGTTTTGATGTTGAGTTGATAGATCAAAGTGCAAAGTCTATCGTAGAAACAGTTTTAAAGGCCGGTTCGAAGGTTTCGGGGCCGATTCCGTTGCCTACGAGGATAAATAAATTTACCGTACTTCGCTCTCCTCATGTCAACAAAAAATCGAGGGAGCAGTTTGAGATGAGGACCCATAAGAGGTTGATTGATATTATTCAGCCTACCAAAGATGTTATGGATGCCTTGATGAAATTGGAATTGCCGGCTGGTGTTGATGTTGAGATCAAGCAGTAAGGATGGGGAGATGTTAGCATTAATTGGTAGAAAAATTGGAATGACACAGGTTTTTGATGATAGAGGAATACTTACCCCTGTTACGGTTGTGGAAATTGAACCGAATGTTGTTGTTGGTCAGCGCACCGAGGAGAGGGATGGTTACAATGCTATTATTCTTGGTGCCCTGCCCATAAAGAAAAAGCGGGTCACAAAGCCCTATGCCGGTCAGTTTCCTGAGGGGATTGAACCTACCCGTTATCTTATGGAGGTTCGGGATTTCGATGGTGATGTGAAAATTGGGGATAAACTTGGTGTTGATCTCTTTGAAAATGTTAAGTTTGTTGATGTGCAGGGGACAACTAAGGGTAAGGGTTACCAGGGTGTAATGAAACGGCATGGTTTTGGTGGGGGGAGAAAGACCCACGGCTCCAAATTTCATAGAGCTGGGGGTTCTACCGGTCAGGCAGCATGGCCGTCGAAGGTATTGAAGGGCACGAAAATGGCCGGAAGGATGGGTGGCGTTAAGGCTACGGTGCAAAATTTAACGGTTGTTAGAGTTGATAAAGAGAGAAACCTTTTGCTTGTTAAGGGGGCTGTTCCTGGAAGGAATAAGGCCAAAGTAGTAGTGATGAAATCCAAGAAAAAATAGAGGGAATAGATGAAAACTCAGGTTTTAGGTCTGGATGGAAAAGAGATTAGGGAGATAGAACTCGCTGATGAGGTTTTTAACATAGAGATTAGCGAGGGTTCGATATATCACGCTATAAGAAATGAGCTTGCAAATATGAGGGTTGGAACCGCTTCTACCAAGGGAAGAAGTGAGGTAAAGGGAAGCGGAGCAAAGCCCTGGAGGCAGAAGGGTACTGGGCGTGCTAGAGCTGGACACAAGAGATCACCTATCTGGGTTGGTGGTGGAACAGTTTTTGGTCCTAAGCCCCGAGATTACAGTTATAAGCTCCCGAAGAAGATTAAGAGACTTGCCATTAAATCTATTCTTTCGCTCAAGGCGCGAGAGAACAGGATAAAAGTTGTAGAAGATTTTACCATTGAGAGTGGGAAAACAAAAGATTTGGTTAAGATTTTGAAGAATTTTGTGCCCGAGGAGAAAACTGTTATTGTTCTCAAGGATGATGACGGAATGATAAAAAGGGCAGGGAGAAATATTCCCTGGTTGGGTTTTCTCTCCTACAATAGATTGAGAGCTCATGATTTGTTCTACTGTAAGAATCTATTGTTGCTTGAGGGTTCTGTTAAAAAATTAAATGAGTTTTACGCTTCGTAGGTGTGAGGTGAGGTATGGATGCTGATGCAATTATAATTGAACCGGTTGTAACGGAAAAGACAAACGTTATGCGAGAAGAACATAAGTATGTTTTTAAGGTTCACCCCAAGGCGAATAAGTTTCAGGTAATGAAGGCATTGAATGAGCTTTTTGGAGTTCATCCTGTTAAGTGTAATATTATAAACGTGAAGAGAAAGCCCAAAAGGGTAAGGTATAAATTGGGTTATACCTCTGCATGGAAGAAGGCAATTGTCACTCTTCCGGCAAATGAGACTATCGAAATATTCGAGGGTGCATAGGAGTTGATAGATGGGTATTAAGAAGTATAAACCGATAACTCCGGGGATGAGATTTAAAACGGGTTTGACTTTTGAAGAAATTACAAAGGATAGGCCGGAAAAATCCCTTACCAAGGGTAAGGGTGAGAAGGCGGGAAGGGATACTTTTGGAAGGATAAGTGTAAGACGCCGAGGGGGCGGTCACAAGAGGAAGTATCGGATTATTGATTTTAGGCGTAATAAGCATGGAATTCCCGGAAAGGTTGCCGCTATAGAGTACGATCCTAATAGAAGTGCCAATATAGCTCTGATCAACTATGTTGATGGAGAAAAGAGATACATTATAGCGCCTGAAGGGTTAGAGGTTGGATCCACCGTTGTAAGTGGTCCGGATGCACCCTTTGAGGTAGGGAATGCTCTTCCTTTGGAAAAAATCCCTTTAGGGATGGTGGTCCACAATGTGGAGTTGCAACTTGGGAAGGGGGCTCAGCTTGCACGTGCTGCTGGTACGGGTGCGGCTATTGTTGCAAAGGAGGGAGATTATGTAACGTTAAAACTTCCCTCCGGTGAAATGCGGATGGTTTTTAAGAAGTGTTATGCCACGATAGGGCGTGTTGGGAATGAGGAACACATGAATGTTTCACTTGGAAAGGCGGGTCGAGCGAGATGGCTTGGAAGAAGACCCAAGGTGCGAGGTGTTGCCATGAATCCTCACGATCATCCCCATGGTGGTGGTGAGGGGAAAACCTCTGGAGGTAGACACCCTGTTTCACCTACAGGGATTCCAACCAAGGGTTATAAGACTAGGAAGAAGAGAAAACTCTCTAATAAGTTTATTGTAAAGAGAAGAAAATAGGAGCGAGAAGTGTCAAGGTCGATAAAAAAAGGTCCATTTATTGCGAAGAGTCTTTATAAGAAGGTGTTGGAGATGAGTAAGAGCGGCGAGAAAAAGATGATTAAGACATATTCTCGTTGCTCGACAATTATCCCGGAGATGGTTGGGTTAACTATATCTGTATACAACGGAAAGACCTGGATTCCGGTATATATAACCGAGAATTTGGTTGGCCATAAATTGGGAGAGTTTGCACCGACTCGGTTGTTCAGAGGCCATGCGGGTTCTGATAAGAAAGCTTCTAAGAGGTAGGTGGAGAGAGAAACTATGGAAGATAAAAAAGGTTACAGAGCACATGCAAAGTATTTAAGGATTTCACCGACTAAGGTAAGGCGTGTGGCGAATGTTGTAAGGAAGAAACCGTACACAGAAGCTATTGCAATTTTGGACAGCCTTCCCCATAAGGGTGCAAGGTTGCTTAAGAAGGTGATAAAATCAGCGGCTGCTAATGCTCTCTATAACAATAAGCAACTTGATGAGGAAATGCTCTATATAAAAGAGCTGCAGGTAAACGGTGGGCCTGTGATGAAGAGGATATGGCCGAGAGCAAGGGGGAGGGCAGATAGACTTTTAAAACGGACGAGCCATATCTATGTGGTTCTGGATGAAATAAGTTAACAAGTAAATAAACAAAGAGAGGAACGGTTGTGGGACAGAAGGTAAATCCTATAAGTTTAAGGCTTGGTATTAACAAAACATGGAAGTCTAAGTGGTATGTTGATCCCAGGGAGTATGCCAGTGTATTGCACGAGGATCTTCGTCTGAGAAAGGCCATTATGGAGGGTCCTTATGCGAAAGGGGCTGATATTGCGGATATAGAAATAGTTCGGCATCCACAGAGGATTACCCTTATTATACACACTGCTCGGCCTGGGGTTGTGATTGGGGCTAAAGGTGCCAATATAGAAAAGCTCGGCGCAGAGCTTCAGAAGATAGCCGGTAAGAAAATTCAGCTTAAGATAAAAGAGATCAAACGGCCGGAGATTAATGCAACACTTATCGCAGAGAATATTGCAAGGCAACTCAAGGCAAGAGCGTCTTACAGGCGTGCGATGAAGATGGCTATAAGCAATGCAATGAAAGCCGGTATCGAGGGAATCAAGATAAAGGTGTCCGGGCGCTTGGGGGGAGCCGAAATGGCTAGGAGCGAGGAGTACAAGGAGGGAAGAATTCCTCTCCACACCTTTAGGGCTGATATAGATTATGGGTTTGCCGAAGCTGTCACTACTTTTGGAACGATCGGGGTTAAGGTGTGGGTATTCAATGGGGAGCTCTACGGTAAAGAGAAGAAAGAGGATGCCGGAAAGCTGCTGCGAAAGAGAAAAACCCCAACTGGAGATAGGAGATAGAAATGCTTAGTCCTAAGAGAACGAAGTACAGAAAGGTTCAACGTGGTAGGATGTATGGAAAGGCTACAAGCGGCAATAAGATTTCCTTTGGTGATTATGGGCTTGTGGCTCTTGAGAGGAAGTGGATTACCAACAGGCAGATAGAGGCAGCGAGGGTTGCCATGACAAGGCATATTAAGAGGGGTGGAAAGGTATGGATCAGAATATTCCCCGATAAACCGTACACTAAAAAGCCTGCTGAAACGAGAATGGGTAAGGGTAAGGGCAATCCGGAGTATTGGGTTGCGGTTGTAAAACCTGGAACTGTGATGTTTGAACTTGCAGGTGTTGATGAGAAACTGGCCGAGGAGGCTATGAGGCTTGCGGGTAGTAAGCTTCCCATTAAAACCAAATTCCTTGTAAGAAGGGATATGAGGTAGGAAAGATGAAAGATTCGTTTAAAGATTTGACATACAACGAGCTTTTAAATAAGAGGGAGGAACTTAAGAAACAGTATAGGGACCTCCGTTTTAACATGGTCATCGGTCATGTTGATAATCCTCTCGAAAAGAGGGTGCTTAGAAGGAAGATTGCACGGCTTAATACCATTATTCATGAGTATGAGTTAGGAATAAGAAAGGCATAGGAGAATGCTGTGGCAGATAAGGTAGAAAGGAAAAAAACAAATAAAAAAATCTTTCAAGGTAGAGTTGTCAGCAACAAGATGGAGAAGACGATCGTTGTTGCGATTGAGCGGAGGAAACTCCACAAGCTCTATAAGAAGTATGTTAAGCATACTAAGAAGGTTAAAGCTCATGATCCCAATAACGAGTGTAATGTAGGGGATATTGTGAGGATTATAGAATCGAGACCTTTGAGCAAAGAAAAGAGATGGCGTCTTCTTGAGATTGTTGAAAGAGCAAAATAGTGATTAAGGTGGGGGAGCGATATGATTCAGATGCAAACATACCTCAACGTTGCAGATAACAGCGGGGCTAAGCTTGTTCAGTGTATTAAGGTGTTGGGTGGAACGAGAAAGAAGTATGCTCGTGTTGGAGATATAATTGTGGTTGCGGTGAAGGATGCATTGCCTAATGCGGCTATAAAGAAGGGTACCATAGAGAGGGCAGTGGTTGTTAGGACTAAAAAGGAGTACAGGCGGCCAGATGGTACATACATAAGGTTTGACGATAACGCTTGTGTGATAATAGATGCCAGCAAGAATCCAAAGGGTAAGAGGATTTTCGGGCCTGTAGCAAGAGAGCTGAGAGATAAAGATTATATGAAAATAATTTCACTTGCACCTGAGGTTCTATAGGAGTTTGAGTTATGGCAAAGAAAAAAGCTAGAGTAAAGTACAAATTGAAGAAGAACGATGTCGTGCAGGTAATTGCAGGCAAGAATAAGGGTAAGACGGGTAGGATTTTGAGTATTGATAGAAAGAAGGGAAGGGTAATTGTAGAGGGGGTCAACCTTGTAAAGAAGGCTATGAAACCCACCCAGCAGAATCCAAAGGGTGGAATTTCGGAGATAGAGGCCCCTCTTCATATATCAAATGTGATGATAATCTGTAAGAAATGTGGGCCTACTCGTATTGGGTATAGGTTTGAGGGTAACGAAAAGATAAGAATATGTCGTAAGTGTGGGGAGCAGTTATAATGGCAAAAAAAACAGAGAGTAAAGAGAAGTATATTCCAACTTTGAAACGACTCTATAGAGAGAAACTTATAAAGAGTTTGCAGGAGGAGTTTGGGTATAAGTCTGTTATGCAGGTGCCCAAGCTCGAAAAGATTGTCGTAAGTATGGGCGTTGGTGAGGCCATACAGAATAAAAAACTTCTTGACTCTGCGGTAGCCGAATTAACTCAGATTACAGGGCTTAAGGCTGTAAAAACAAGGGCGAGAAAGTCTATTGCGGGGTTTAAGGTGCGAGAGGGAATGGAGATTGGTGCGAAGGTTACCCTTAGGGGTGATTATATGTATGAATTTTTGGATCGTCTTATAAATGTAGCTATTCCCAGAATTAAGGACTTCAGAGGGGTTAACCCCAATGGTTTTGATGGACATGGTAATTATTCGCTTGGTATAACCGAGCAGATAATATTTCCAGAGATTGACTATGACAAAATTGAAAGGGTGAGTGGCTTGAACGTTACTATAGTGACGTCGGCTAAGACCGATAAAGAGGCTCGTAGCCTCCTTGCGGGTCTTGGAATGCCCTTTAGAAAGTAAGGTGGGGGTAAAATGGCAAGAAAGGCAATGATTGTAAAGGCGCAGAGGAAGCCAAAATATTCGACGAGGAAGGTTAATCGCTGTAAGATATGCGGAAGACCGCGCGGTTATATGAGAAAGTTTGAGATGTGTAGAATTTGTTTTAGAAAATTAGCCAGTGAAGGCAAAATTCCTGGTGTAACTAAATCTAGTTGGTAGGGAGAATAATATGAGTCTTTCGGACCCTATTTCTGATATGCTTACGAAGATAAGAAATGCCTCAATGGCAAGGCATGAGAAAGTAGATCTTACCACCTCAAAGTTGAAACTTGAAATTGTTAAGATACTCAAGACTGAGGGATATATTAAGAATTTCAAGAAGATTAATCAGGATGGTAAGACCTATATAAGGGTATTTTTAAAGTACGATAGCAATAACAATCCGGTAATACACGGATTAGAGAGAATATCTAAACCTGGCAGAAGGATATATGCGGGTTATAAGAATATGCCGAGGATACTTAATGGCTATGGCACGTTAATTGTAACCACTTCTAGTGGGGTTATTACAGGTTCGAAGGCCGTGGAACAGAAAGTTGGCGGCGAATTGATCTGTAGTATTTGGTGAGAGAGGTTAGCTATGTCAAGAATTGGAAGGTTACCAATCAAATTACCCGAGGGTGTTAAAGTGACAATTGAGAGGGGCAATGTGACCGTAGAGGGACCCAAGGGTAAACTTACACAGGATATAAGACCCGAGATTACGGTGAAACTTGAGGGTGATACGGTTGTAGTTACAAGGGATAATGACTCTAAAAGGTCAAAATCTCTCCATGGCCTCTATAGAAATCTTATCAATAACATGGTAATTGGGGTTTCAAAGGGATTCTCAAAATCGTTGTTGATAAATGGAGTTGGTTATAGAGCGGAAATACAGGATAAATTTCTGGTGCTTAATGTGGGGTATTCTAACCCTATCTATTACCCTATCCATGATGATGTTAAGATTTCCGTCGAGGGTAACAATAAGATAACTGTTGAGGGTATAGATAAACAGAGGGTTGGACAGGTGTGTGCCGAGATAAGGTCATTTAGACCACCCGAGCCCTATAAAGGTAAGGGAATAAGGTACGAAGACGAACACGTAAGACGAAAAATTGGTAAAACAGGAGTAAAATAGGGGTTTTGCTATGAAGAAATTGATAGAGAAGCAGCGTAGACGCCTGAAAAGGAAATTACGGATTAGAAAAAAGGTTAATGGTACACCAGATAGGCCTAGATTGACTGTTTATAAGAGTAACAGGTACACCTATTTACAGGCTATAGATGATACGAGGGGAATAACTCTTGCCGCCGCCTCAAATATAGAAAAAGAGCTGAGGAATATACGTAATAGAGTTGATGAGGTAGGAAAACTTGGTGAAGTCATTGCAAAACGCCTTAAGGAAAAGAATATCGAAAAGGCTGTTTTTGATAGAAATGGCTATTTGTTTCATGGTATTGTAAAGGCTGTTGCAGAAGGTGCAAGAAAAGCAGGATTAAAGTTTTAGGGGGAGAAGGTGGAACAGGAAAGATTTGAAGGTGAATATGTTGAAAAACTTGTTAAACTAAATAGAGTAGCGAAGGTTGTTAAGGGAGGAAGAAGATTTTCTTTCTCTGCCTTGACGGTTGTTGGGGATAAAAATGGGCATGTTGGTTACGGTTTTGGGAAGGCCAATGATGTTGCCGATGCGATTAGAAAGAGTGTTGAGAAGGCAAAGAAGAATATGATAACTGTTCCGATAAAAAAGAATACACTACCGCACGTTGTAGTTGGTAAGTTTAAGAGTGCGAAGGTTCTGCTTAAGCCTGCAACTCCGGGTACCGGTATTATTGCCGGTGGGCCTGTCAGGGCTGTCATGGAGGCAGCGGGGGTGAAGGATATTTTGAGTAAGTCGCTTGGTAGTAAAAATCAGATTAATATTGTTAAGGCTGTGTTTAATGGGATCGAAAATCTCCTTGATGCTAAGGAGGTTGCAGAGGCGAGGGGAAAGACACTAAAAGAGCTCTGGAGTTAGTGGTATGAAAAAACTGAGGATTAAGTTGGTTAGAAGTACTATTGGTAGAAAACCAAAACATAGAAGAACAGTGGAGGCGCTTGGCCTTAGAAGAATTGGATCGGTTGTAGAAAAAGAGGCTACACCGCAGATTAGGGGAATGGTGAGAGCTGTCTCTTATTTACTGGAAGTGGAGGAGTTGGACTGATGGGTGAGATGTTGTTAAGAGCTCCCAAGGGGGCTAAACGGGATAAGAGAAGAGTTGGACGTGGTCCATCTTCTGGTAAAGGTGGTACCTCGGGTAGGGGTCATAAGGGACAAAAGGCAAGATCTGGAGGCGGGGTGCGACCTGGTTTTGAAGGCGGTCAGATGCCTCTCTACAGGAGAATTGCGAGGAGAGGGTTTTCTAATTACCCTTTTAAAAAGGAGTATCAGATTGTTCACCTTGACTCCCTGAACAAGTTTTCTGACGGAGATACCGTTACGTTTGAGACTCTGCTTGAGAAGAAGATCGTTAAGAAGAAAAATCTTCCTGCCAAGATCTTAGCAAATGGGGAACTTGAGAGAAAACTTACGGTTAAAGGTATCAAGATGTCCGCTAAGGCAAGGGAGCTAATCGAAAAGGCAGGGGGTACAGTTGTGGAGGAAACTGCGGAGACCAAAGGGGAGGGGTCTGGAGATAATGCAGGGGAGATCTCTAAAACGGACGGTGTAAAGATAAACAGGGGGGAGGAAAAGGTTGAAAAAGAGAGTAAGGTAGAGGAAAATGGCAACTAATCCTATTATAGATGTATTCCGGGTAAAAGAGCTAAGGGCAAGAATTTTTTTCACAATTTTTATTCTCATAATTTTCAGGTTAGGGACTAGTCTTCCCATTCCGGGAATAAATTTGAATGCCCTTAAGGTATACTTTTTGGCTCAGGAAAACGCAGGTAATGTGGGCATAACTGATTATCTTGACTTCTTTGCCGGCGGTGCGTTTAAACGATTTTCTATCTTTATGCTTGGTATCATGCCCTATATCTCTATGTCGATTATTATGCAGTTGTTTACCGTTGTGTTTCCGAAGCTCAAAAAACTACAGGAAGAAGAGGGCGGAAGAAAGAAGATACATAAATATACCCGGATTGGGACGGTTGCTGTTTGTTTGATTCAGTCCTTTGCAGTAACTCAGTATGCAGATAGAATTCCCGATGCTATCTCTATGCCGAGGTTGCAATTTGCCTTAATTGCAATGCTCACGGTAACAACGGGGACGATATTCCTTATGTGGATGGGTGAGCAGGTTACACAGCGGGGTATTGGAAACGGTATTTCGCTAATAATTTTTGCGGGGATTGTTGCACGAATTCCGCATGCATTGTTTTTAACGTTGAATCAGATTCAGAACAGAGAGTTAAACCCTGTATTCGTGATTGTGGTATTTATACTCTTTGTTGTTGTGGTTGCTCTGGTAGTGTACGAGCAACAGGGCCAGCGAAAGATACCGGTGCACTATGCTAAGAGGGTTGTGGGAAGAAAAATATACGGCGCTCAAAATACTTATATTCCCTTTAAGATTAACCCCTCGGGGGTTATACCTGTAATATTTGCATCGTCGTTATTGATTTTCCCTCTTCAGATTGCTCAAAACCTTGGTTCCAAAATTGCCTGGCTCTCTAAGTTTGCCTCGTGGTTGCATCCCAACGGGTTGCCGTATGTAATTCTTTATTCGTTGCTGATTATCTTTTTTGCATATTTCTATACGCAGGTAACTTTAAACCCGGTAGAGATTTCTAAAAATATAAGGGAGAATGGTGGTTCTATACCTGGAATTAGGTCTGAAAAAATGGAGGAATACCTTACAAGGATACTGAATAGGATTATTCTCCCTGGTTCCCTCTTTCTAGCCTTTATAGCTATAATTCCAACTCTTGTACAGGTGTGGTTTAATTTTCCACGTTCTCTTGCGCTGTTAATGGGTGGAACCTCACTTCTTATTATGGTTGGAGTTGACCTCGATACGATGTCCCAGATTGAGGGCCATTTGAGAATGCATCATCATGAGGGACTGGTTAGAAAGGGTAGGATACGATCACGTAACTTGTAGTGGAATAAAGTGTTAATTCTGTAAAAGGTTTTTATAAGGGGAAGGTTAAAATGAAAGTAAGAGCAAGTGTAAAACCTATATGTGACAAGTGTAAGGTTATTAGAAGAAAGGGTGTTGTAAGAATTATTTGTGAAAACCCAAAGCATAAACAAAGGCAGAAATAGGAGTGTTTAAATGGCAAGAATTGCTGGTGTAGATTTACCCAATAAACATGTTGACATAGCTTTGACCTATATCTATGGGATAGGTCATTCTTCGGCTTTGAAGATCTGTGAAAAAACAGGAATAGATATTTCAAAGCGAATGAATGATCTTACCCCGGAAGAGGTTAATAAGTTAAGGAAGGTAATCGAGAACGAGTATAAGGTAGAGGGACGTCTTAGGACTGAGGTCTCCCTCAATATCAAAAGGTTGATGGATATAGGTAGTTATAGGGGGTTAAGGCACAGGCGTGGCCTTCCGGTTAGGGGCCAGAGAACAAGAACTAATGCCCGAACAAGAAAGGGTAAGAAGAAAACTGTGGCAGGAAAGAAGAAACGATAGATTTTATAAGATATTTTATAATACAGAATAGTTTTGGAGGGATAAGTCAAAGTGGCTAAATCTAAAGGAAAGAGAGAAAAAAAGAAGAGAAATGTTGCTGAGGGAAATGTCTATATTCAGGCAACTTTTAATAATACAATTGTGACTATAACAGATACGGCGGGTAATACAATCTCGTGGGCCTCGGCAGGTTCATTGGGTTTTAAGGGAGCAAAGAAATCTACTCCTTATGCTGCTCAGGTTACGGCGGAAACCGCGGCGACCAAGGCTATGGAGAGTGGATTAAAAGAGGTTCATGTGTTTGTAAAAGGCCCGGGGGTCGGTAGAGAATCCGCCATAAGATCTCTTGGAGCTTTAGGGTTAAAAGTTAAGTCGATAAAGGATGTAACGCCGATTCCACACAACGGTTGTAGACCACAGAAAAAGAGAAGAGTATAGGGGGAATAGATTATATGGGAAGATACTTAGGACCTTCATGTAGGCTTTGTAGGGCAGAGGGTGTAAAACTCTATTTAAAGGGTGAGAGATGTAACAGTGATAAGTGCCCCATAACAAAGAAGAAGGGATTGCCCGGTAAGGGACCCAGGGCAAGGATTAGAAAGCGTTCCGATTATGGACTCCAGTTAAGGGAGAAACAGAAGGTTAAGAGAATCTATGGGATGTTGGAAAAACAGTTTAAGATTTTCTTCCTTAAGGCAGAACGGATGCGAGGTATTACCGGTGAAAATCTCATCCAGCTCTTGGAGCGGCGGTTGGATAATATTGTTTACAGAATGCACTTTGCCTCTTCGAGAAATATGGCGAGACAGTTGGTTTCTCACGGGCATATAATGGTTAATGGTAAGAAGGTTAATATTCCTTCCTACCTTGTTAAGGAGAATGATGAGATTGAAGTAAGGGATAAGAGTAAGAAACTCCTTGTGATAAAGGAAAGTCTGAAGGAGTATTCCAGGTCTGGTGTTGTCCCCTGGCTGGAGGTTGATCCGGATAGATTATGGGGCAAGGTAAAGATGATTCCACGGCGAAGCGATGTAACTGATCTTGCGGATATTAATGAGCAGTTAATCGTTGAGCTATATTCCAAGTGAGGTGTATTAAATGGCACGTAAGAATCTATTGAAGGGATTCAAAAGGCCTAAAGGTATAACTTTTGAACATAGTGAAGTTACTCCCAATTATGGGAAGTTTACGGCGTATCCGTTTGAGAGAGGATATGGGACAACAATTGGCAATACGTTAAGAAGGATTCTCCTCTCTTCTATTCAAGGGTATGCCATAACAGCAGTTAGGATTACATGTTATGACAGTGAGGGAACTCCTCATATGATCTCCAGTGAGTATGAGGCTATCCCCGGAGTTAAAGAGGATACCCCAGATCTTATAAATAACCTTAAACGTGTTAGGATTAAGCTAAAGGAGGATCTGGAAGAGAAGGTTATTGTTGTAGAGAAGAAAGGACAGGGCGATTTTACGGCGGCTGACCTTGAAGTGGATAATGAGATAGAGGTATTGAACAAGGATTTACATATAGCAACCCTTATGAGTGATGCAAATGTGGAATTTGAAATCCAGATAGATCTTGGAAGAGGATACGTTCCTGCTGAGAGGAATGAAAAATATGTAGAGGTAATAGGTACTATTCCGATTGATTCTATCTTTTCCCCTATTGCGAAGGTGAGATTTGCCGTTGAAAATGCGAGGGTAGGACAGAGAACAGATTATGATAAACTGATTTTAGAGTTGTGGACGGATGGCACTATTTCTCCGGACGATGCTCTTGCCGAAGCGGCAAAAATTGCCAAGGATCATTTTACGATATTTATAAATTTTGATGAGGAAGAGGCAGAAGAAGAGGAAGAAATAGACGAAGAGGAGGAGAGGATTAAGGCTCTTCTAAATACCCCTGTGGAGGAACTTGAGCTCTCTGTTAGGTCTAGTAACTGTCTCAGGAATGCTAATATAAGAACTATTGGTGATTTGACGAGGAAAACAGAGGAGGAGATTGCAAAAACACGGAATTTCGGTAAGAAGTCTCTCCAGGAAATAAAAGAGAAATTGAGGGAGAGAGGTTTAAGTTTGGGAATGACAGATTACAGTGTTCTTAAAAAGAAGAAAAAAGAACTGAAAGAGGAAGGGGCAAATGAAGCATAGAATAGGTTTTAACAGATTAGGCAGAAAAGCGGCTCATAGAAAGGCTATGCTGAGAAACATGGTAACCGCACTTTTTAGGTACGAGAGGATACGGACGACTAAAGCCAAAGCCAAAGAGGTAAGGCGTATGGCCGAGAAAATGATTACGAGGGCAAAGGTTGACAGTGTTCACAATAGACGGATTATTTTTAAGGATATAAAGAATAAATCTGTTTTGGATAAGCTCTTTAGAGATATTGCGCCACGATTTAGGGAGCGACCCGGTGGGTATACAAGAATTCTAAAGCTTGGACCAAGATTTAGCGATGGGGCAGAGATGGCAATATTGGAGCTTGTAGAGAGAAGAGAGGTTGTAAGAAGGCCTAAGAAAAAGAAAGAGGAAAGCTCGTCCGAAAAAGAGGGATAAAATCGTAGAGGGTTAAGATACTTTAAGTGGAGAGAAAAAGTGCGGAGGAAGGTACATGGTTAGATAGGAATGTATCTTCCTCCTTTTTATTATTGGCAGGGCTTCTCTTTTCATTGATGATTGTCATAGAGAGAAGTCTATGTCTAAAATGCCTTCAACTTCTGTTTTTGTTTTTGGTTAATGTTCTTTTAAGGAAACAGTTGAGAGTTGTAAACAAACTGATTTTGGCTTTGTTTATTGTGTTTTTTAACCTACTATCTCCCGCCGGAGAGGTTATTCTAAAGATCTTTTCTTTCCCTGTAACGAGGGATGCTTTGAGAGTTGGTATGGGAAAGGCTCTTAATATTGTCTGTTTGATTTATCTCTCTAAAATTGTTGTTCGGGATGATATCATGTTTCCCGGAGAGATAGGAAGATTGATTGGTAGAACATTTGGTTTCTTTTCGAGGTTAAGTTCTTATAGGGGAAGGATTAGTGTTAAGAGGCTATTTCAAGATCTGGACGAGGTGTTTTTAACGGTTTATGAAGAGAGAGCAGATGGAAATACTTATGTACGTAGAGAAAATTCCTTTTTGGGTATTTTTGTTATTGGTGTTATTTTTTTATTGAACTTAGTGTTTCTTTACTTTTTGAACTAACGGCTCCTTATAAAAGAGGCCGATATATATAGAAGAGAACTAATTCGGAGGTATGTTTTTTATTAGGTGAGACAGATATTAAAGGTCTCTTTAAGCTTGTTGATTACCCTCATTCTGTCTGCAGCGTTTTTACTCGTTGCTTTCTCGGGTCTTTTTGATTTAATTGAGGCGAGTTTTTTCCAACCGAGAATTCAGCAGCAGTATCAACGGCATTTGAACTATATTTATGAAAAGATCAAAGATTATCATAGGATAAATATAGGTAAGTTTTTACCTATAACGAAGAATCCCGCTGTTTTTAGGGCGTACCTTTCACAGCAGAGTGCGGAAGACATATTTATTAGGACAAATCTTTTTGGTAAACTCCGTGAGGAATTTGGAAATTTGCGGTTTGTCAGGCTTATAGGTAAGGATGGAAAGAAAATTCATTTTAGCACGCTGCGAAGTGATATAAGAAAGAGAGAAACCTACAGAATTGTTTATTATAACCTTGATAAGGTTGAGAAAAATTTCTCTGGGAAGGATTTGGTATGTCCTGAAAACAAAAAGTATAAGTTAATTATCGATGCTAAAAGTAAGTCGTTTATTTATTCTTTTCCCGTTTTTGATAACTATGATATATACCGTGGATCGGCTCTATTCTACGTTTCGAAAATGGGACTGGAGAATTATTTATTCAACATACCGGATCTTGGTTTAAACGATCTTACCCTTATTGGTTCTGGTGGAGGAGCTGAAGTCGGTGGGGTTCTAATTAACTTCCCTCCGGATAAGGTGAGTTTGATTTCGGGCGAAGTACTAAGGGTTTGGAATAAGTATAGAGAGAAAAATTCCTATATTGTACCTTTTTCCTTTAAGCTTAAAAACGGAACGGAGGAAAGGTATCTTTTCTTTTTCTTGAAAGACCATAATTTTGGAAATGTTGGTTTTTTAATACCCAGGTCGAGGTTTTCCATGCAATTATGGATGAAGGTAATACTCTCCGTTTCGTTTTTTATGACGGTTTTTCTTCTTGTTTTCCTTATTTTAAATTTAAGACAGGATCCTATGGTTATCCTCTCCGAGAGGATAAAGCGTTTCCAAATAGAATTTTTGAGAGAGTATGTTTCCAGTAAAGAAAAATTAGATTGGGAGAGATGGAGACGGGAGTTAACACTCAAGCAGGGTGAGGTTAAAGAACAGATTAAGAAGGGTATTGGAAGAATTTCCAGGGATAAACAGAAAGAGGTTGACGAGTTAATTGATAAGAGCTGGGAAGAGATAATAAACGTCATCGGGAAACGAATTGAGACTCCCGCCAGGGTTGAAGAGAAGGTTGATCTTAAAAGGATAGAAGAAATAATACAGAAGGCACTCTCTAGTGGTAGGTTTGTTGTTCCTGTTACTTCAACAGCCGAAAAGGTTGGAAAGATTTCCGATGTGGAGGGTGGGAAAAGTGTTGTGGAAACCCCTGTGAGGGAAGAGGAAGAGAGAGAAGCGGAGGGGACCTCGCTGGCGGGTCTTAGGCCGGTGGAGGTAGAGGAACTGGACGAGGAAGAAGTAGAGGAGATAGAAGAGATCGAAGAAGCGGGTGAGGAGGAAGTGGAAGAGATTGCTCCCGTAGAGGAGCTTGAAGAAGTAGAGGAGGTAGAGGAAATAGAGGAAGCGGAGCCTCTGGAAGAGGTCTCTCCTCTGGCAGAGGAAGCGGAAGAAGTTGAAGAACTGGAAGAGGTGGAGGAGATAGAAGAGATCTCTCCCGTAGAAGAAGTGGAACCGGCCGAAGAGGTAGGGCGACTGGAAAAGGAGGAATTGGAAGAGGCACAGCCGGTGGAGGAAGTGGAAGCGGCTACTCCTGTGGAAGAGATTGCTCCCGTAGAGGAGCTTGAAGAAGTAGAGGAGGTAGAGGAAATAGAGGAGGCGGAGCCTCTGGAAGAGGTCTCTCCTCTGGCAGAGGAAGCGGAAGAAGTTGAAGAACTGGAAGAGGTAGAAGGAGCGGGAGAGATGGAGAGTCTCGAAGGAGAAGAGGGAGAGAAATTGGGCGGGGAGGAACTTGAGGAGGTAGAAGAAATAGAAGAGATAGAGGAAGCGGAAGAGGTTGAAGAGGTAGAGGAGATCTCACCTGTAGAAGAGGGGGAACAGATTGATGAGGCAGAGGAAGCAACCCTCTCTGAAACAGAGAAGGATAATAAGGAACTTGAAGAGTTAGAAAGTGTGCCAGAGATAAAACCACTGCCGCCTGAGCCCCTTGAAACGGGTATCGAGGAGTTGCCTGTTGTTGAGGAGCAGACAATAGGGAAGGAATCTGTTTCTATGGAGGCTCAGGTGGTTGGTGAAAGGGAAGATAAAGGGGAAGAAGAGATGGAGAGTAAAAAGTTTGAAGAGATTAAACCTCCAGAGGGAGAATCGGAAGATACAAGGGAACCGGAAGAGTTAGAGGAGCTGGAGGAATTGGAGTCTGGGGAAGAGCGAGAGGCCGAAGAGGTTGAGGAATTGGAAGAGGTTGAGGAGATTGAAGGGATAGAGGATCTTACACCTAAGGGCGAACAGAAGGTTGAGATAGAACGCGAGTGGAGTATAGAGGATGAAGAGAAAGAACTTACCGAGTATATCAAACAGGGAAGCATAGTTGTATATTCGGTGGAGGATTTCTCCGGGCTTGTAAAGGAAATCAAACATTCGATTGTTCTGGAGGATGGTGTGTATAAAATAAAGGAAGATATGTTTGAGAAAACCTCCGAGGGAAAGTCTGAAGCCTCTGAGGAGGAAGGATCAGAAGAGAGCGAATTAAACATTGGTTCTCTCTTTGGGGATGAGGATGCCGAGGATATTTTCAAGGATGTGAAGGAGGAAATTGAAGAGAGAAAGGAAGAGTTTACCGCACATCTGGAGAAGGAAAAATTCTTTCCTTTAACCAATAGGGGATTAAATTATGATGAGTACCTTAAGTACTTTGCTTTTTCTATTAGTGATTCTGCCTTGATAAAATCCTTTGTCGAAACATCCAGAGTGGTGAAGGCTATTGGAATTGCGAGTCTTATAAGAGAGGAAGGTTTGTACACGGTAGATCTTAAAATTGGGTTTGAGGATCATATATTTGATATTCTTAAGATAAATGATGAGGAACCCTTCGGAAAATTGTTTTTAAAGAAGAGAAATTTTGTGTTTGTCAACAAACCGGTTAAAGAGATAAAAGCCCTTAGAATCAAATTCCCGAGTATAGACTTTCCGTTTATAGAAAGTCTTGCCTTCCTGCCACTCGTGTATAAAAATGGGGATGGATATCTTATTCTAGCATTCTCTAAAGGGAGAAAAATAGACGCAAGGGGGTTAATAGAAACTTTAAATATTGTGTGATAATTTTATCATTACGATATATAATCTAAAGGAATAATTTGCTTGACAAAGCGATGCTACGTTAATACTATATCACTTAACTAAATAGGTGGAGGAAGATAATGGATCTTGTGCTTTACTTAATTCTTCCTCTGGCCGGTTTGATTCTAGGTTGGATTATAAGATGGCTTTATGCCAGATTTCAACTTTCATCTTCTGAACAAAAAGCTTCTAGAATAATACAGGAAGCTATAAAGGAAGCAGCAGCAAAGAAGAGAGAAGCATTATTAGAAAGTAAAGACCAGCTGCTTAGAGAGAGAAATCAGTTTGAGCGAGAGACGCGGGAAAGGCGTAATGAGCTTCAGAGATTTGAAAGAAGACTTATACAAAAAGAAGAAAACCTAGAGAGAAGATTAGAATCTCTTGAAAAACAAGAGAAAGAACTATCAAACCGGGAGAGGCTGATATCGAATAAAGAGGCTGAATTAGCTCAGCAAGAGGTTAAATGGGTTAAAGAACTTGAAAGAATATCTGGGTTATCCGTAGAAGAGGCAAAGAAACTGCTGATTCAAAGCCTGGAGAATGAGGCTAGACACGATGCCCAGGTAACTATTAATTTGATCGAGCAAGAGGCTCAAAGGACGGCGGAGAAAAAGAGTCGGGAGATATTAATTTCGACAATTCAAAGAATCGCTACTGAAGTAAGTTCTGATGTGAGTGTTACAACGGTAAGCCTTCCCAACGATGAGATGAAGGGAAGGATTATAGGGAGAGAGGGTAGAAATATCAGAACACTCGAGACACTTACCGGAGTAGATATAATCATAGATGATACCCCGGAAGCCGTTGTTGTCTCTTGCTTTGATCCGATTCGTAAAGAGATAGCGAGTATTGCCCTGGAGAGGCTTATATCCGATGGGAGGATTCATCCTGCAAGGATAGAGGAAATTGTTCAGAAGGTAACCAAAGAGATAAGTCAAACGATCTACGAGGAAGGGGAGAGAGTCCTTTTTGAGCTTGGCATCCAGGGGATGAGTCCCGAGGGCATTAGAGCTCTTGGTAGGCTTCATTTTAGAACGAGCTATGGACAAAATGTATTAAGCCATTCAAAGGAAGTTGCCATAATTGCAGCTACCCTGGCGGCAGAGATTGGAGCGGATGTTGAGCTTGCAAAGCGTGCGGCGCTTTTGCATGACATTGGTAAAGGGATTGAGACCAACGGTGAGGGAAGTCATGTTGAGATGGGGATGGAACTGGCAAGAAAAATAGGGGAGGACCCCAAGGTAATAAATGCCATTGGTGCTCATCATAATGATATAGAGCCTGAAACTATAGAGGCGGTTATCGTGCAGATTGCCGATGCAATCTCTGCGTCACGCCCTGGCGCAAGGCGGGAAACTCTTGACAATTACTTGAAACGTCTCGAAAATCTTGAGAAAATTGCTGAAAGTTTTGAAGGGGTTGAGAAAGCCTTTGCGATTCAGGCCGGGAGAGAGCTGAGGATACTTGTTAATAATGAGGTTGTTGATGACATGGAGGCAAAGGAGCTGGCAAAAAAGATTGCCAAAAAGATAGAGGCTGAGCTTAAGTATCCTGGTCGTATTAAGGTTACGATTATAAGAGAGACAAGAATAGTGGAGTATGCACGTTAGCTGTGTGGCATTTGTGTTTGATTGTTGTTTTTTGTTTAATTTTGCTTAGTTATAGAAAGGTTTGATAGTTGCAGAAGATAGTAAGAGCCCTTATTCTTGGTGATATAGTTGGAAAGCCAGGATGTAGGGCTCTTTTTATTGGATTAAAGGGACTCATAAAGAGGAATTCTGTTGATGTAGTGATAGCAAACGGTGAGAATGCTGCAGAGGGGTATGGTTTAACTCCGGAGATTGCTCGCTCTATATTCCAGTCGGGAGTGGATGTTATAACATCGGGAAATCATATATGGCAGAAACAGGAGATATTTCCTCTTCTCGATTCAGAAGAACGTCTTTTAAGACCGGAAAATTATCCCAGTGGGGTTCCCGGGCACGGGAGTTGCCTCGTTGAAATTGGGGATGTCAAGATTGGTGTGATGAATCTGGAGGGAAGACTCCAGATGTCCAATATTAGATGTCCCTTTAAGGTTGCGGATCATTTGATTGGGAAGTTGAAGCAGGTGACTAATATTATACTGGTGGATTTTCATGCTGAGATTCCGGAGGAAAAGGAGGCCCTTGGGTATTATCTTGACGGACGCGTTTCCGCTGTTGTTGGTACTCATACCCATGTGCAGACTGCCGATGAACGTATTCTCCCCGGTGGTACGGCTTATATTACCGATATAGGGATGACGGGACCTGCGGATAGTGTAATAGGAATGAAGGTGGAAGATGCCCTTAGGCGAAGTCTTACTCAAATGCCTATAAGGATGGAGGTAGCGGATAAGCCGGCAGATATTATGGGGGTTGTTGTTGAGATAGAAATTCCTTCCGGTAGAGCACGGAGTATAAAACGGATTAAAGAACGTTCTATTGTTTGATTTTTTGAAGTAATCTGTGAGGTGTTTTATATTTATAAAGCAATTCATATATTTATATTTTATGTGGAAAGTTAAATGCCTGCGAGAAAGTATCCCTTAATAGATGTTCTTCAAAAGAAATTTCCTACCAGATCAAGAGAAGAGCTTATTGCCCTCGTGTATTGTAGGGAGGTTTTCGTGGATGGAAGTGTAATTTTGAATCCTAGGACAAAGATCTCTTCTGGAAGTAGGGTAGAGATAAAAGTGCGAGAGTTTGTCTCCAGAGGTGGGAAAAAGTTGGAGCGTGCACTAAAGGAATGGAGGATCGATGTTGAGGGGAAAGTGGTAGTTGATGCTGGTGCCTCTACGGGAGGTTTTACAGATTGTCTGTTGAAACATGGGGCTGATTTGGTTTATGCGGTGGATGTGGGATACAATCAGATAGATTATTCTCTTAGAAAAGATAAGAGGGTTGTTGTTCTCGAGAGAACCAACATCATGGATTTAAGACCAGAAACTCTTAAGCCCCCGCCTGATTTTGCCGTGGCCGATCTTTCGTTTCGTTCTATCCGAGGAGCTGCCGCTCGTATTCTTGAGCTTGTTAGAGAGGATTTTGTAATAGCTTTGATAAAACCCCAGTTTGAGTGGAAATCTCCTCCCCCCTATTTTAAGGGAGTGGTAGAGAAAAGCGAGGATTTGTATGGAATATTGAAGGCTCTTATCGTGGATTTGTTTTCTTCGGGATTGGTGGTTAGTAGAATTTTGGAGTCACCCATTCGGGGACAGAAGGGTAACAGAGAGTTTTTCTTTGAGATTTTTTCTTCAGATGCTGGAATGGGAAAGAAGAGGGATGATTTAGATAGAGTTTTGAGAAGGTTGAATGTTGTTGTATTCTGAAAAAATCCAATCCGGCTCAATTTTCCTCAAAATCACTCCTCGAGAGTGGTTTGCCAATGTATATTCCCTCGGGACCGAGATATTTTTCTATCCTTCCGTTTATTAGTATTTGCACTCTCTTTATGTTGTTAAACTCTGTTGCGGTGTAGACAATTTGCTTTAATTGGTTTCTCAATCCCTCCACTCCTAAGGGGTTGAATCTGAAGTTCTCTGAGAAATCTATGTATGCCACATCGTGCTTTATGTAGATATTTTTTATTTTTGTTTCTCTGGGTATCAAGGTTAGTAATCCTCTGTTCATCTCCACCGTGTTTGGGCCCTTTAGAAGGGTAAGAAGCGTTTCCCTCAGAGGAGAATCTATAAATTTTACCTCCTTTATTACCCCTTTAAGATGTATTTTCCCGGATTTATCTACATGCGCGAAAAATATTCTTGCTTTTCTTATGTGTATTTTAGGTTTTTCTCTTTCTTGTGCTCTTTTGTTTTTGGCAGAGGGTTGTTGTTCCTCTATCTTGATTGTGATTTCGTTGGATTTAGTAGATTTCGCTTTTTCTACTTTCTTGGGTTTTACTGTGGTTATCTTTACCTCTGGCTTTTCCGCTTTGTTTTCTTTCTTTTTCTCACTGGTTATCAATGATTTAAGATTTGTCTTATTTATTACGTTCTTAATATTTTCTCTATTAAAAAGAAATATTACCACCACAAGAAGGATCAGTGCTATCCAGAATAGACAACCAAGGGATGTTCTCTTCTTTTTCTTCATTTGTATTAGATAATCGGCAGATAATCTATTTTGGTTGATTTGACAGAACAAAAAAAACCCCTTATATTAGAACCAAAATGAAAGAATTTCATGGTATAACGGCCTCCCCTGGAATAGCCTTTGGTAAGGCTTATGTTTTTAAAGAGGAAAAGGTTATAATCCCCAAGTATTCTATTTCTTCTCGTGAAGTAGAGAATGAGCTGAATCGGTTTGTTAAGGCGGTGAATAATGCAACCAAGGAGATAGAAGATTTAAAAGAAAAGATGAATGGTAGTATGGGAGAGGATGAAATTAAATTTTTGGACTCCCATATTATGATGATAAACGACCCGGAATTAAAGAATCAGGTAGACGCGGAGCTTAGGAATCAGAAGAAAAACGTTGAGTGGGTTCTTGTTTCTGTTATCGAATCCATGATAGGTCAACTCCAGGTTTCGGATAATGAGTATCTCAGAGAGAGAAGTGCCGATATAAGGGACGTTTCAAAGCGAATTTTGAATCATTTACTCTACCACAAACGGCAGTCTCTCGCTAACCTTTCGGAACCATCAATTGTAGTGGCGCATAATCTATTGCCCTCTGATGTGGTCGGGATGAAAAAAGAGATGGTCCTGGCCATTGCTATGGATGCCGGGGGAAAAACCTCTCATACGGCTATTCTTGCACGCTCTATGGAAATTCCTGCTGTGCTGGGTTTATTCGATATTTCCAGGTATGTTGAGAACGGGGATGAACTTATAGTCGACGGAAACACGGGTAAAGTGATATTGAAACCCGACAGTAAAACGAGGGCAGCGTATGTAACAACAAAGAAGCAGTGGCAACAGCACGAACAAGAGCTTCTCCAGTTGAATAAGCTGGAATCGGAAACTAGAGATGGAAAGCTGATTCATCTTAAGGCTAATATTGAAATACCGGAAGAGGTGGAGTCTGCAATTAAGCACGGAGCGGATGGTATTGGGCTCTTTCGTTCTGAGTTTTTGTATATTCAACCCAATCTTTTCCCGTCGGAGGAGGAACAGTACAGAGCGTACAGGTACGTTCTTGAGAAAATGGGAGATAAGGCTGTCACCATAAGGACTCTCGATTTGGGAGGGGATAAGGCAATCCCCGGGATGAATGCCCTGGAGGAGAGTAATCCGATACTTGGATGGCGTGCTATTAGGTTTTGCCTTTCCAAGCCGGATATTTTTAAAACGCAGTTGCGTGCGCTTCTTAGGGCTTCTGTGCACGGTAATCTGAGAATAATGTTTCCTATGATATCCGGGGTCGAAGAGGTGGAGCATAGTCTCGATATATATGAAGAGTGTAAGTACGAGCTTAGGGCGGAGGGAATTCCCTTTAGTGATGATATTCCTGTTGGAATCATGATAGAGATCCCGTCTGCGGCTGTTACTACGGATATACTTGCAAAAAAGGTGGATTTTTTCTCCATAGGGACAAACGATCTTATTCAGTATGCTATAGCTGTTGATAGGGGAAATGAAAGGATTGCTTACCTATACGAACCCTTCCACCCTGGAGTTTTAAGGCTCATTCAGATGACGATAGAAAACGGTCATAAACAGGGTATACCGGTAGGGATGTGTGGTGAGATGGCAAGCGATCCGTTGGCTACTGTAATTCTTGTTGGTATGGGTTTGGATGAGTTTAGTATGAGTCCTATTAGTATTCCAGAGATTAAAAAGATTATTAGATCCGTTACGGTTTTAGAGGCGGAAGAGGTGGTTGGAAACGTCATGGAGATGGGTTCCTATGATGAAATTGATAAGTATATTAGAGACTGGATGTTGAAGAGGTTTGAGTTTGGTGTTGGTTGATAGGAAAAAATTGCCGAAAGTCGCAATTATTGGAAGACCCAATGTGGGAAAATCCACCCTCTTCAATCGCTTGGTGGGAAGACGGAGAGCTATTACTGATCCAACCCCCGGTGTAACGCGTGATGTGATTGAAGAAGTACTTCGTCTTGAAAATTACGATTTTTTACTTATCGATACCGGGGGGTACAAGGTTGAGCGTGAGGGACTTGACCACTACGTGGTTGATAGGAGCCTTAGAGTAATCAGGGATTCTGATATCCTCCTTCTTTTAGTAGACGTAAATGAGTTGACGGGTGAGGATTATACGTTTCTGGACGAGCTTAGACCTTATGAAAAAAAGGTTATTCTGGTTGTTAACAAGGTGGACAATGAAAAACGCTCGCAGATGGTGTGGGATTTTTACGCCTTAGGCTTTGATACCGTTATTCCTATCTCTGCGGCTCATGGTAGGAATATCGACAGCCTGAAGCGGGAAATAGTTTCTAGTTTTGAGCGACTTACCGGAGAAGGGGTGAGTTACGGAGAGGAAAGTGAGGGATTTGATGATAATGACGTTATAAATATAGCGATTTTAGGAAAACCGAATACGGGTAAATCCACGTTGCTTAACAGGCTTATAGGCGAGGATAGGGCTATCGTTTCCGAGATTCCGGGAACAACGAGGGATACGATCGATGGTTTTTTCTCCTTTTCGGATAGGCGTTTTAGGGTTGTGGACACAGCCGGAATAAGACGGAAAAAAAAGATTGATGATAATGTTGAGTACTACTCCGTTAATCGGGCTATAAAAACCATAGAGGAATCTGACGTTGTTTTTCTGATGATCGACTCGGAAGAGGGGCTCTCGGAACAGGATAAAAAGATAGCAAATTTGGTGGTAAGAAGGGGGCGAGGCATAATTCTGGTGTTAAACAAATGGGATAAATTGGAGGATATACCCAATAGGCTACAGGCAGTTAAGGATAGGGTACGGTTTCTCTTTCCCCTTCTAGATTTTGCTCCTCTCTTAAATATTTCGGCGCTTAAGGGTGATGGGTTGAAGAAACTTCTCAATACCACGCTAAGACTCTATAGACAGTTAAATCGACGAATTGAGACATCATTCCTCAACGAAAAGCTAAGAGAATGGCTGGAGGAATATCCCCTCCCTGTTCGTGGTAAAAATGTTAAAATACGGTATGCCACCCAGGTATCTGTCAACCCCATCAAGTTTGTATTTTTTGTTAACAATAAGAGGGGGTTCCCCACAGTTTACAAGCGATATCTTGAGAACAAGATCAGAAGAGATCTAGGATTTTCTCTTGTGCCTTTTGAGCTTGAGGTTAAGCAAAGTTAGTACCCATTTATGAAAGAGTATACTATTGGTCAGGTAAGTGCGATTCTTAATGTTAAACCACATATAATAAGATATTGGGAGAGAGAACTTCCTTTTATTTCTCCGAAAAAGTCACTTTCTGGGAGGCGGGTATATTCAGAGAGGGACTTGCAGTTGCTCTTTAGATTGAAGTACCTTATATATGAAAAGGGTTACACGGTATCGGGAGCCGGGAATAGGATATGGGAGGATATAACGGGGAAGAGTAGTGACATAGTTGCTGAAATTAGGGTGATTAGAGGAGAACTGTTGAATATTCTTTCAAATCTCAGTTTTAGGAGGTTTTTGCGGGGTATGGAGGATGTTATCAAGCGGTTTGAAGAGGTAGGACAGGGTCATTTGTTTGCCTTTTGGGATAAGAGAAGGGATGTAGAGAAAGAGGCTCTTATAATGGATTTGGAGACATTGGATCTCTCTCTTATTGACTCTCTCAGGAAGAGGTTAAAAGAGGCAAAGCCGGCAAAACCTAATTTTAAACCGGTGGATTACGTCTCTGTTGATAGGGCAAGGGCGGATGTAGATGCTTTTACTATTGGCGAGGAGTTTATCCGTAATGGTAAAACCTGTTTCTTAACAGTAGCGGGTGGGCAGGGTTCCAGACTTGGCTTTGATGGTCCTAAAGGGATGTTTGAAATAAGTCCTATTAGAAAAGCATCTCTCTTTCAGATCTTTGCAGAGAAAATTTTATCCGCCAATAGAAAGTATGGTCTAAAGATGCCGTGGCTTATCATGACCAGTCCCCTAAACTACGAAGATACAAAGAACTTTTTTGAAAGTAAAAATTATTTTGGACTTGAGAGGGAGTATGTGTACTTTTTCAATCAGGGAGTCTTACCCTCTATGTACCCCGATGGACGATTGGTTCTGAATGTGGATGGTGGGCTCTTTAAAAATCCAAACGGACATGGTGGGGTTATTGGCGCTCTTAAGGATTCTGGGCTCATTGAGAGGTTAAAATCGATGGGTATAGAGGAAATTTTTTACTTCCAGGTGGATAACCCCCTCGTCAATATTCCAGATCCCCTCTTTTTGGGGTGGCATATCAGACAGGGTTCCCAGATGTCCAGTAAGGTAATAAAAAAGGCCTTCCCAGAGGAGAAACTTGGTTCTATTGGTTTGATAAATGGGAAACCAGGGGTTATAGAGTATTCGGATTTGGATAGAGAATTGATGTATCTCAGAGATGAGAAAGGAGAATTGCTATACTCTCAGGGTTCAATTGCTGTTCACATCTTAAATCTTGGTTTTATAGAATCGCAGCAGGGGAAACTTCCCTATCATCTGGCTAGAAAGAGGGTTAAGGCCTTAATACCTACCGCGAAAGGAACCGAAATTAAAGAGGAAGAGGTTATTAAATTTGAGATGTTTCTCTTTGATGCCATACCGGCTGCAAAAAACCCTCTCTTCTTTGAGACGGAGAGGAGGGAAGAGTTTTCTCCGTTGAAGAACAGAGAGGGTGTGGATTCTATTGCTACCTGCATAAGGGGGCAAATAGAAAAGTATGCGTTCTGGTTGGAGAAACTTGGGGTTAGAGTACCGAGGGATGATAGAGGGAATTCCGTGTATGCTGTAGA
>Ga0256914_1000999_pt1 | contig 26929 bp, 30 predicted proteins | sample HulkmetaG_FD_191571 | JGI IMG/M metagenome (GOLD analysis project Ga0256914, IMG submission 191571) | Hydrothermal chimney microbial communities from Main Endeavour vent field at the Juan de Fuca Ridge, Pacific Ocean - Hulk | ecosystem: Environmental > Aquatic > Marine > Hydrothermal vents ... | reverse complement strand
ATTACCCTATTTTCCATAATTAACTTCTCAAATATGGGGTGATTGTAAAGTTTTACTTTTCCATCATATCGTACTCGCTCACCCAAAAGACAAGCACTTACTAGTACTTTACTAGATTCCACATGAACCTTTTTGGATAGAGTAGCTATCTTTATAACCACATGATCTACACTCAAAATCAACAATAGCAGGACCACAACAACCACCACCTTTTTGATCTGAAATTTCGATTGTATTTGCTTTACAATCTGGGCAGATACCCTTGTTGATTAAGTTTAATTTATCACCTTTTTCTCCAAGATATTTTAGATAAGCCCATAAAAGCCCACCTACAATTACTGTTATAAAACTTAATACTAATAGTGTATACATCGTTTATTTCCTTTATTTTTAGTTAAAATCTTCAAAATAGTTTTTTGCAGATTTAACATTATATAGTTTATAGTTTTTAATATCGACACCTAAAATATTTTGATTAAAGACAATAGCACTTAGACTACCTCCATAAACAGCTCCAGTATCAATTCCTATGGCATGTTCTTCTATTTTTGGTTCTTTAAATGGTTGGTGTCCAAATATTATAAAGCCCTCTCTACCATTGTATGTTTCACTCCAAAAAGAGTGCCGATCTTTAAAATTTTTGTATGGTATTGGTTTGCCATCTTTATTAAGATATCGCATTAGGGTTAATGAGTCTCTCTCTTTTTTATTCATTCCTTTTCTCAATTTTACTCCATTTTGAATTCCACCATGTAAAATTGTTAAGTTATTGATTTTATAAAAGTATGGTAAACTTTTCAAAAAATAGTAATCTTGAATACTCATTTTTTTAAGAGTATGTTGTTCAAAATTACGCAAAGTTTTAAAAAAAGTATCTCCCTTTTGTTGAAGCTCTTTGTAAAACCTCATAATCTTAGCTTCATTATTTCCAACAACAGATAAAATTCCTTTTTTTTGAACATATCGTAAAGTTTCGATAGATTTAGGTCCTTTATTGAGAAGATCACCTACTGAAATTTCAATATCTTTCTCTCTTGGCTTGATAATTTTTCTAAGTTTTTTTAGCTCATCTAAGCAACCATGAATATCCCCGTAAACAATAACTCTTCTATTCATTCACACCTCAATTTTTGTATTAGATTATATAAGAAGTCTATTATTATAACTTATTTAGTAAAAAAATCTAATTTTTATTAAAGTTAATATAAATTAAGCCGATATTCCATTAATATAGGAGAATTATCATGAAGTATTTTATTTTTTTATTTGCAATCTTATTGCAATCAAGTATATATGCTCAAACTCCATCTATCCCAAAGATATTTTATCTATCTGATGGATTACAATACTCTGAAATAGAGTTAAATAATAAAAATCATATGGTCTATCGAGATTTTAAATTAAATCCAAATGGCTATTTTGAGAAGCAAAATATTGAAAAATATGGTGGTTTTATATTTAGAAATAGTAGATGGGAAGAGGAGGGGGAGCATATTAAGTTTTCATTAAATGAGAATAACGATCTATATATTGAAGATGAAAATATTTTAATAACTAAAGCTTCAAAAGATGATTTATCTCATCAGGACTATATATTGGAAGATCTATTTTTAAAAATCAAAATGCAAAAAGGTGCATCATCAACAAAAATAGAACTTTTAACAACAAACGATACTTATCATCTTTTTGAAGAGGTTATTGATTACAGAGATTTAAGAGAGAAGAATTTTTCATCAATCAACCAATTTATTCAAGCTCAATGTAATCAAAACTATTTTGAAACTTCATCATCTGGGCTAGTTAGTTTTCAATCTAAAATAGTTTATGGTGTTGCAAAATGTGATGTAAGTGAAAAAAAAGGTCATATTGTACATAGTTATTATAATGAAAATGAGGAGTTAGTTACACAAGAAGTTGCAGGAGATTGGAGTATTCAAAAAATTGGTGATAGTGATATAGAGATTTTGATGATAGAACCATTTGATGAAAAAGATGGATATCATACCTTTTTTTCTGAAGTTAATGGGGTTTTATATAGAGGTGAATTTATTAAAAAGGGGACAAAAGAGAGCCTTACTATTTTTAACAAAATTGCTATGGATTCAATTAAAAATAGTATGATAGCTCAAAAAAATCTACTTTTTGAAAATAGTTTAGATGATAAGATTTTGCTTGCGATTAATTAACAAAGCTATACAAGAGTTTAATCTCCTCTTTCCATATAGAGTCATCAATTGTCTCTAAAATAAGAGGGATATCATCCATTCTATTATCATTCATGATAAATCTAAAAGCATCTAATCCAATCTTGCCTTCACCCAAAGAGTGGTGACGGTCTACACGAGAACCAAGATCTGGTTTTGAATCATTAATATGCATACCTTTAAGATATTGTGAACCTACGATAGAGTCAAATTCACTCCATGTCTTATCATAAGCCTCTCTTGTACGAATATCATATCCTGCCGTAAACATATGACATGTATCAATACAGACACCAACACGATCTTTATCTATAGAATTTTCAATTAAATATCCCAAATGTGCAAAATCAAAACCAAGATTAGTACCTTGTCCTGCTGTATTCTCAATGACAAGTGTTACATCTTGTGTAACTCTCAGTGTCTCATTCATAGACTCTACAATAAAATCTAAACACTGCTGGGGAGTAATTTTCTTGAGATAACTTCCTGGATGAAAATTTAATTTATCTAATCCAAGTTGTTGACATCTTTGGACTTCATCAATAAAAGCATTTAGCGATTTTTCTCTTTTTTCCTCTTCAGGGTGTCCAAGATTAATCAAATAGCTATCATGAGGGAGAACATGAGAAGGTAAAATCTCTGCTAATTCAAGATTTTTTTTAAATTTATCAATAACATCTTGTTCTAGTGGTTTTGCTGCCCACTGTCTTTGATTTTTTGTAAATAGTGCAAATGTTTTTGCCCCAATTTTTTGAGCATTTAAAGGGGCATTAAATACGCCCCCACTAGCACTTACATGTGCCCCTACAAACTTCATCTACCAAGTGCTTTAAGTTTAATGATAATTTTATTTTTTACATCTTTGAAATAGATCATACCTGGAACAATTTTATATTTAATATCATATTGAGCACCTCTGATTCTTTGCATAAAGCCATTGGTTGTCTCTTTTAGATTTTGTGAATTAAAAATAGGTCTAGCATGAAGTACATTTTCCAATAAATTATCAGGATAAGCACCACTTAAATAACTTTGGTTAAAACCATGTTTTGTATTACACAATTGATTCACACAGATATCATCACTTGGTAAAATTTTTAGTTTCATGAGTGGTTTTCCAACTGCAAAAATTTGTAAATCTGTTCGACCATTTTCGCTTTTTAAAAATCCTGCATCAGAAAATGCAAATTTCTTTGTCTTAAATGTCGTAACATAACTTTTGGAATTACCTGCATTTAGTGATGGTTCTACTGGGGCAGGAGGAGTTACTTCGATTGGCTTCTCAATAGGCTCTCCTATCGTTGATATCTGTCCTGGTCTTAAAACTATCACGGGCATAGGTTTTTGAGCTCTAGGAATAATAGCCCCTCCCAAATTTTGGTTAGATTGAACTGACTTTATCGGTTTTTGTTTAATTACTGGTTTTGGTAAAACTACTCTTTTAGTAGGTGTTGGTTTTATAACCCTACTTGGCTGTTTTTGACTACAACCACTAAATGCAACAACTACTGCTAATGCAAATATACATCCTCTCATATTAGATCCTTTCCTATATATATACTTGATATTGTAACATAACTTCATTAGTCAAAAGAACATGCTAATATCTACTTTAAACTTATTAAAGTATTTTTTTGGTATATTCTGCCAAAATTTTATAATTTTCAAAGGAAACAGATGAATATCACAACCAAACAGATTAATACAGCAAATGCAACTGTTGATGCAATAATATCAAAAGAGTATATTGAGAAAAAAGAGAATGCTCTTGCTGCAAAAGCTGCAAAAGATATGAAGATTGATGGATTTAGAAAAGGTAAAGTACCCGCTCATGTCGTCAAAGCAAGATATGGTGAGAAGCTTAATGAAGATGCTAGAAATGAAGCAATTAGAGAGGTTTATGAAAAAGCTCTTGCTGAACTAAATATTGATGCTAGTACAATTATTGGTGAGCCAAGTGTAACTAAATTTAAAGAGAAAGATGATGGTTCTATCGAAACAGAGATCAAGATTGCATTAAGACCAGAGATTAAAATTGAAAACTATAAAGATCTTATTCCTGAAATTGAACAACCAGTAGTTGAAGATAGCGAAGTTGATGCAAAGATCAAAGATATGTTAGCCTCTTCAGCTACATTAAAAAAAGTAGAAGAAGATAGAGCGGTAGTATCTGGAGATCATACCCTTATAGATTTTGAAGGTTTTTTAGATGGTGAACCATTTAAAGGTGGAAAAGCAGAAGCATATACTCTAGAGATTGGTAGTAATAGTTTTATCTCTGGATTTGAAGATCAAATTATTGGTATGAAAGTTGATGAAGAGAGAGATATAAATGTAACATTTCCAAAAGAGTATCATGCAGCAGATCTTGCTGGTAAAGAGGTAGTCTTTAAAGTTAAGCTTTTAGAGATTCAAGAAAAAGTTATTCCTACCGATATAGATGAAGAGACATTGAAAAAGTTTCTTCCAAATGAGGAGTCTCCAACAGAAGAGAAGTTGAAAGAGGAAGTTTCAAAGCAACTTAAAGCTGAAAAACTATCAAAAATTCATCAAGAAGATACAAAACCAAAATTTGTTGAGGCACTTGTAAAGACATATAATATTGATCTTCCAAGTACAATTGTTGAGCAGGAGATTGATATGTCATTTAGAAATGCTCTTGGAGAGATGGAAAAAGAAGAGGTTGAGAAATATTCAACAGATGTAGATGCAGTAAAAGCAAAGAGAGAAGAGTATAGATCAGATGCTGAAGATAGTGTAAAACTTACATTTATTGTGGACTCTCTTGCAAAAACTGAAGAGATCGAGGTTAGCGATCAAGATGTAATGCAAACTATCTATTTTGAGGCATTACAATCAGGTCAAGACCCTCAAGCATATGTTAAGCAGTATGAAGAGCAAGGTCTTTTACCAGCTGTAAAAATGGCAATTATAGAAGAGAGATTGTTCAATAAGCTGTTTAGTGAAAAATAAAAAGGATTAAAATGAGCTATGTTCCAATAGTAGTCGAAAAAACAGGACGAGGGGAGAGGAGTTATGATATCTTCTCTAGACTTTTAAAAGATAGAATTATTATGTTAAGTGGAGAGGTAAATGATGCTGTAGCAGCAACAGTTGTCGCTCAACTTCTATTTTTGGAAGCAGAAGATCCAGATAAAGATATCTATCTTTATATAAACTCTCCTGGTGGTGTTATTACTAGTGGAATGAGCATGTATGATACGATGAACTATATCAAACCTGATGTATGTACAATTTGTATTGGTCAAGCTGCTTCCATGGGAGCTTTTTTGCTTAGTAGTGGTGCAAAAGGAAAAAGATTTGCACTTCCAAATGCAAGAATCATGATTCATCAACCACTAGGTGGAGCTCAAGGACAAGCAACAGATATTCAAATCCAAGCAAAAGAGATTCAAAGAATGAAAGATTCTCTTAATGGTATTTTGGCTGCCCAAACAGGTAAAGATATCAAGGTAATAGAAGCTGATACAGAGAGAGATAACTTCATGAGTTCCCAACAGGCTGCAGATTATGGACTAATTGATAGAGTTCTTGAAAAAAGTTTTAGTTAGGATATAGATTATGAGTGCATTAGCGGAAAAAGATAAATTAGTAGATAGAAAAAATGTTGTAACACTAGAACAAAAACATAAAGATCTTTTATTGAAGAGTTTACAATCAATTTCAGGTCAAGTAATTAATAAGTTACTAAAAGATAATGTTCCAGGAACACCAGAAAATTATAAGATATATTTTGAAGCACAACTGGAGAATAAACCAAGAGGGCAGAAAAAGGATATTTCGGCACTACTTGCACTCGAATCTAAATCTGATAATGAACATGTTCAAAAGCTTGAGCAAGATATTCATAATGCTTTTTTATATATAAAAAGTATGACAGAATCAATTGCTTTAGCCTATGCTAAGCTTGTAAAAATAAAAGATATAACAGATCATAAGAAAAAAGAGCTAGAGAAAAATCCAACACATCTTGCTCTTGTCTCATACAAAGAAGATTTGAGTAAAATTAGTTATATATTGCAAAATGAACTTAAATCAATTAAGGGAAAATATAGTGATACTGCCGAATTATTAAAAAACTTTAATGATAGTAGTATTTATGATAAAAAATTTCACCTTTATAATAAAAAATTTCTATTAAGAACAATTAATAGTGAACTAGATAGTATGAGAAACTTTCATCATGAAAGTACACTTTTGGCAATACAGTTGAAAAAAGATTGTTTAAAAAATATATCTTCAAATAAAGATAAGACACTTATACTTCTTAATTTATCAAAGATGTTACTAAAAAGAGCTAGAAGAAGTGATATTATCGCACATTATGAAAATGGTATTTTTATGATAGTTATGAAACACACTGATAAAGCAAGTACATATAAAGCAATGGAAAGAATTGAAGACATGATTGGAGCTAGCAGTTTTATTGTTAACTCAAATAGTATCGATATAGAAGTGACATTTGCACTTTCAAGTATAAATACAGATAAAACAAGTGAGGAGATTATTGTTGAAGCCCTGAATGGACTCTCAACTTAAATTATGATACGAGAAATTATTACCTATCCAAATAAGATATTAAAGAAGAGTTCAAAAGATATTGAGAATTTTGATGAAGATTTGGCAATACTTTTGGATGATATGTATGAAACAATGATGAATAAAAGTGGTATAGGACTTGCAGCAATTCAGATTGCTGTACCTCTAAATGCACTACTTATAAACTTACCAAATGATAAAGATGAACAACTCAAAGAAGATCTACTAGAAATTATTAATCCTACCATTTTAGAAAAAAAAGGAACTACCACCTATACTGAAGGGTGTTTAAGTGTGCCTGAATATTATGAAGATGTTCAAAGAGCAGAGTGGATTAGAGTCTCCTATTATGATAGAAAAGGGTCAAAAATAGTAGCAGAGTATGATGGACTTTTGGCAATTGCACTCCAACATGAGATGGATCATTTGAAAGGACATCTATTTATTGAAAGATTATCATTTCTTAAAAGAAAAAAGTTTGAAAAAGAGTGGAAAAAGAAGCAAAGGAACAAAAAATAGTTGAAAAGCATCTTATGTGCTACACTTGAAGGTTTTGATGCCAAAGTTGTAGATGTAGAGGTTGCTTTTGTCCGAGCTTTACCTAGTTTTGCTATTGTTGGACTTGCTCAAACTTCTATTCAAGAGTCCAAAGAGAGAATTAAATCTGCTCTTTCTGCTATTGAGTTTAAATTTCCCCCTCAAAAAGTTACTGTTAATCTATCACCTTCAGATCTAAGAAAAGAGGGAAGTCATTTTGATCTTCCTATTGCCCTTTTGATTGCTCTACAAAAGAGTGAAATATCTTTTGAAAATTTTATGGCATTTGGAGAGTTGGGACTTGATGGAAAGCTCAAAGATACAAATGCTATTTTCCCACTTATTCTATCACTTGCAAAAGAGAAAAAACTAAAAAAAGTAATTATCCCAAAAAGTAGTTTTGAAAAAGTATCAAAAATTCCTAAAATAGAGATATATCCAGTTGATAATCTAGAAGAGGCTATAGAGATTTTTTTATTAGAGAAAAAATCTTTCCAAATAGATAGAGAGTTTTTCACATATCCTCATCTAAAATGTGAAAAAGTTACATTTTATTATACAGATAATTTTGAAGAAGATTTTATAGATATAAAAGGTCAAGAGATAGCCAAAAGAGCTTCTCTTATAAGTGTAGCAGGAATGCATAATATTTTATATGAAGGAAGCCCTGGGTGCGGTAAAAGTATGAGTGCAAAACGATTACAATATATTCTACCCCCCATGGAGCTTGAAGTAATATTGGAAAATGCAAAATTGGATTCTCTTGAAGCTAAAGAGCCATCATTTGAACCAATTCGTCCATTTCGATCCCCTCACCACTCATCTACAAATGCAAGTATTTTTGGAGGAGGAAGCAGAAATGCCAAAATAGGGGAGGTTGCTCTAGCAAATAATGGAATACTATTTTTTGATGAGTTCCCACATTTTGAAAAAAATACCCTTCAAAGCTTAAGAGAACCACTAGAAGATTATAAAGTCTTAATCTCAAGAGTAAATAGTAAAATAGAGTATCAAACCAAATTTTTATTTGTAGCTGCCATGAATCCATGCCCATGTGGAAATCTATTAAGTAGTAAAAAAGAGTGTAGATGTAGCGATTTGGAGATCAAAAGATACAAAAGTAGACTCTCCTCTCCTCTTCTTGATAGAATTGATCTATATGTTCAGATGGAGGAGATTAAAGAGGGTGATAGAGCAACAGTTAGCTCTCATGAGATGTTTGAAAAAGTCAAAATAGCATTTTTGGCACAAAAAAGACGAAATCAAAAAGAGTTAAACGGAAAATTAAATGATAAAGAGATTATGAAATTTTGTAAACTAGATGAAAACTCTCAACAACTCCTAACTCAAGCTTCTCAAAGATTTGATTTGAGCCAAAGAGGAGTTAAAAAAGTACTAAAAGTGGCAAGAACAATAGCTGATTTAGACGAAAAAAAAGATATTCAAAAGGTACATCTTTTGGAAGCTTTTAGTTATAGAATGAAAATGTAAATGTTGTCTTAGTCCTTATATAAAAATAAAAAGAGTTATTTATTACATGAAAAGAGAAAAAATCACAATACTTGGTATCGGTAATGTTCTTCAAAAAGATGATGGTATAGGTGTCTATGCAACTGAATATCTTTTATTAAATTATACTTTTAAACCACATATCAATATTATCAATGGTGGTGTTGAAGGTATAAATCTTTTGGATATATTTATTGAAAATGATGATATTATTATTCTTGATACTATTTCACTAGATGATAAACCAGCATCAATCTATAATATTCCAGCAAGTGAACTTGGAGGTTATGGGCTAAATAGTGGAAGTGCTCATGAGATAGGAGTTTTGCAATGTTTGGATATGTTGGATTTACAAGAAAAACCTCGACCAAAATCAAATATAGTTGCTATTATTCCTCAAGAGATCTCATTTGAGTTTAATTTGAGCCAAACTCTAAAAGATAGTTTTGAAGATTATATAAATGTTATCTTATCTGATCTATCCAAGAGAGATATCAAATATAGAAAAATTAATAATATCCCTCTTGAAACTATCATAAATAAGTTCAAAGATCCTTCAGGTGTTATGCTTTGACTATGCTTGTTTCCCAGCCATCATAACTAGCATTATGCTTTTGTGATATATCTATGAGCTTTAGTGTCAAAGAGTCTATATCTTCATAAAAAGGTTTATCTAGCCTATAAAAACTAACTCCCTGTATTTTATCTTCACTCTCTATATTTTGTTGTATAACAAAACCATCATTTTCAAGTATAGATATTAAACTATTTTTTTGGTTTATATCATGAAAAAATAGTTTATGTTCTATTGCACGAGCTATTTTCAAATTATCACCATTTTCCAAAAGTGATTTGCAAACTTTATGATTTTGTATTAGTTGCCACTCTTTGGCAGTAGGATAGAGTAGATTTTGGTAATAGTTCCACTCATTATCATCAGAAAAACCATTTGTAATCTCATAATGTAAAAAATCAGCAAGTGCAAACTCTAAAAAATCTTGCCAATTATAGGTAAATTGAAGATAATAGATAAAGGTAATAGAGGAGTTTGAGATAACTCTTCCCACATATTTACCAATACGAAATTTTAGCATAGCTGCTTCAAGTTTATCTTCTAAGAATAAAATTTCACTCTCTTCACTATCACTTAAAAGTCCATTTTTATTTGGCTCTTTGAGTATCACTTTTACAAAAGCAACTGTAGGATGTGTATATTTTAACTCCTCTATATCCATAGATATACCCGCATTAAATAAAATTGAAGAGGGATATCCCTCTAAATTTTTCATATATAATTCCCAATACTCTTGCATTATTCCATCTCCAAAGTCATCAAATACATATCTTCTCCATCTATTGTATCCACTCCTAAATGTCCACAGCTTCTACATTTATAGTTGATTTCATCTATCTCATATTCATCATTACACTCACGACATCTAACTTTTAGTTTTTGAACATTCATGATAAATTCAGCCCCATCACAAATACTCTTCTCTTTAAAAGTATCAAAAGCTACTTGTAAAAGATGAGTTTCAACTCCACTCATGACACCTATTTTGGTTATTACTTTTGTAATTTTTGTAGCTTTGTTCTCTTTGGCTATATCTTCACATTGATTTAGAAGAGCTTGGACAATACTATACTCGTGCATAATGAATACCTATTCAATTTTTGGATAATTATACTAAATAAATCTTTTAGGTGTAGAAGTTGGACAAATTTTGTATACAAATTCTCTTCTTAATTTATGAAAAGAGCTGTTTTTATCCCAAAATTGTGGATACATAATCTCTAATTCTCTCTCTTTAAAAGATTCAATTTTATCTCGATTTTCTTCCAAAAAATCCTCTTTATCCCAAATAAAATCATCATCATAACTATTTTTGGCAAATTGATGTAACTCCTCATAATAGCTATTAGGGGAATAAACTTTATCAATCATTCCTATTTTTTTCGCTTCATTTACAGAGATTGGTAGACAATTATCCAATAACTCTTCTGCCTTTTTCTCTCCTACTCTTTTTGGTAGAGTATATGTATGATATTCACTTCCACTAAGTCCCAAAGTTTTATAGTGAGGATTCAAAACTACACCCTCTTTTGCTATTAGATAATCACAAGCCAATGCCATAAAAACTCCACCAGCCCCTGCATTTCTAGCTAGAGAGGCTATGGTAACTATCTCATCAGCAAAAAGAATTGATTTTATAAGATCATTCATAGCATTGATATTTGCCCACCCATCTTCTCCCTGCTTTTTGCTATCTTCAAGTATATTTAGATGAATACCATTACTAAAAAAATCCATTCCTCCAACAAGTACCAAAACTTTGCATCTCTCTTTGAGATAATCAACACAATATTTAAGCCTAATACATTGAGCTGAACTCATAGCACCATTATGAAAATTAAAACACAAATATGCAACCTCATCTCTAAACTCCACACTTGTCTCATAAAAACTATCATAACTCTTATCAAATAGAAGTGGTAATCTATCCTCTTTGATACCAGCTAATCTATCTTTCAAAATATAAGTAGAAGGAAGCTTAAATCCATTAGGCTTTTTTAGATGAGTTATCCAAATAGCTCCATCATTTGTCCCCAAGCAGATCGCCCCATCTCTCTTTGCCAAAATCTCTTTGGGAGATCCTCGAAATTTAGCTTCTCTCCAAACACCAAAAAGATAACACTCCACTCCTAAAATCTCATCTTTCACCCCAGGAAATGAATCAGCTTGATATATTTTTTTGATAATTGTATCTGTATTATCTCTTTGCCAATCAATCTTTCGTATATCTTGAGTAAAAGGTTCATGAAGAGGATTTAATATCTGTTTTTGATATCTATTTTGAAATAGAGTATCCAAAGATTTCAAACTACTACAAACCACCTCTTGACGATATAGAGAGGCTTTGTAAGTATCTCTCACCTTAAATTCATCATGAGAATAGATATCTCCAGCATCCAACTCCTCAACTGCTCTAAGCCAGACAACTCCCCATTTTTTTTGATTCAAAGCATACTCCAAAGAGAAAGCCCCACGATCACCAATCGGGGCAGGATGAAGTATATAAGTAGGATAATTTTGATAAATTTGAGCAGGAAGATAACTTTTTAAAAATGGACATAATATTATATCAGGCTTTGTGAGATAAACTTTGTCTAAATCTACAGCATATAAAACTTTTGGATTGTAACCTTTATCTTTTAATTTTGCATATATAGCTTGTGTAAGGGAGTTAAATGTAGTGCAAAGTAGAAGAGTGTTCATATAATTTTTATTTAAGTCCTAACATTACTTTTATTCCTTGTTCAACTACTCTTAACTCTTCATCTTTTAAAGAAGCAACTTTTTGACCTACTCTATCTTTTGAAACACTTCTAAGTTGTTCTACCATAGCATCACTATCTCTATTTAAATCACCTCTTTTTAATATTCGTATACGAAGGGGAAGAGCATCATCTATTAAATTAGTAGTCAAAGCTACAACACTAACTAAATCTAATATTTCATTTAGTTCACTATCTGATATAATAATTGCAGGTCTAATTTTTCCAATTTCTGTAGCTTTTTTTTGAGGATTAAAATTGACAAGTACAATATCACCTCTATTATACTCCATCAGAAAGTGTTCCCTCTATATCATCATACTCTTTTATTGCACTCTCTTTTATTTTTTTTGCACTATTTAGTAATTTCTCTTTTTCAAGGTAAGTAAAAAATTTTTCAGCTAAATTAGTACCTATATATATACCTAATGTTTTATGAGATTTTTTATCTGCAATTATTATATTTTCATCAGGAGATATTCTCAAGATAGATGGGTTTCTTACTATCTCTCTTGTTCCATATACTTTCCTCATAGCTATCCTTTGTTTGACATATGACAAATATTATAACATAAGTACTAACAAATACGAGGCAACAACTCGCCACTAGGTAGATCCAAAAATCTTTTTGTTCCCCATGCAGAGTTTAATATAACTTTTTGGTTATGAAGGTTTGTTACAGTTCCTAAAATAGTGGCGTTTTGGTGAGTATTTCTTAAAACTTCTAGAGCTCTATCTTCATCTTTTTTATCTACAGCCAAGAGAAAAGTTCCCTCATTTGCTAAGTTTACGGCTTCAAATCCTAGCATTTCACAAATGCCTTTGACCTCATCTTGAATAGGGATTTTATCCTCTTCTATTTCGATACATATATCAGAAGCTTTTGCCCACTCATTTAATACCGCTGCTACTCCTCCGCGAGTTGCATCTCTTAGGGCGATTATTGGGATATTTGCATCTATCAAAGCTTTTATCTCTGGATATAGTGAAGCACAATCTGTTTTTAGTGTTGTTGTCAAATCTATCCCTTCACGAGCAGCAAAAATTGTAGCTCCATGACAACCTACATCCCGATTTACCAATATACTCATGCCCTCTTTGAGATTTGAGGCTGAAATGTTGGGATACTCTATCTCTCCGATACCTGTTGTATTTATGAAGAGTTTATCAACGCTCCCTTTTGGCACTACTTTTGTATCTCCACTTACTACTATTGCACCATTTATTTGAAGCTCTTTTTTCATGCTTCTTACTACCTTTTCTAGCTCTCTTGATGAAAAGCCCTCTTCAATTATTACTGAACAAGTGAGATATTTTGGTTTTGCTCCCATCATGGCTAGATCATTGCAAGTTCCACAAATTGCCAATTTTCCTATATCTCCACCATTGAAAAATAGAGGGCTTACTGTAAAGCTATCTGTTGTAAATGCCAATTTTCCATTTTCTATGACTGCGGCATCTTCACTTTTGACTAAGATATCATTTTGAAAATGTTTATAAAAAATTTGGCCTATTAGTTCACTATTCTCCTGCCCACCATTTCCATGAGCTATTGTAATTGTTTTGTTCATATTAAATTCCCATATTTATAATAAGCAGCACATGCTCCCTCACTACTAACCATACATGAACCAATAGGAGAGGTAGGTTTACAAGCTGTACCAAAAATAGTACACTCTGTAGGTTTTGCCATTCCTCGTAGAATATCACCACAGATACAGAGTTTATGATCTTCTATCTCTGCTATTGGTAATATATCTTTATATACTACTTCTGCATCATATTGTAAAAATTGATCTTTTAGTTTTAACCCACTATCAGGAACATTTCCAAGACCTCTCCAACGAAATAGATTTACTTTATCAAAATATCTATTTATAAGTTTTTGGGAGTTTAGGTTTCCTTCATAAGTGACTACTCTTTTATACTGTATCTCTAATTCGCATCTATCTTCTATGAACTGTTTTACTATCATAGATATCCCCTGCATTACATCTACAGGTTCAAACCCACTTACAACTACAGGACGCTTATATATAGTTGGAAAATCTTGATATATTTTTGCTCCACTTATAACACTTACATGAGAAGGTCCTAAAAATGCGTCTATTTTGTTATTGTAGCTATCTACATGAATATCACGACTATCAATAAGCTCTTTCATTACTTCTGGAACTGTTACATGGTTTATATGAAAAAGTATATTTTTGATATCTTTTTTGATTACTTGATCTATCAAAACTGCACTCATTGGCGTAGTTGTCTCAAATCCTATTGCAAAATAGATTACTTTTTTATCAGGATTCTCCTCTGCTATTTTGAGGCACTCCATAGGGGAGTAGACAAATCTTACATCTGCCCCTTTACTTCTAGCTTGTTGTAGGCTTCCATTGCTTCCGGGTACTTTTATCATATCTCCCAAAGTCACAAGAATAGTATCCTCTTGCATTGCCAAAACATAAGCATGATCAATTCTCTCTTTTGGCATTATACATACAGGACAACCTGGTCCATGGATAAAGTTTATATTTGATGGTAGAAGTTGAGGTAGACCAAACTTCATGATAGTATGTGTATGTCCTCCACACACCTCCATGATATTTATTGGGTTTTTTAGTTTTTTGGCATCTTTAGAGATAATTTTGGCATAAGCTTTGATAGTATCACCATCTCGAAAATCATCATATAGATTTTTAAGTTCGATTGGCACAGTTATCACCCTCTAAAATTTTCTGCCTTCTCTCCTCTTCATCCATAAGTTCCAATATCTCCTTATAGGTTTCAATAGAAGCTAAAGCTTCATCTTCATCTATTTTATTCATGACAAATCCAATATGAAGAAGCACATAATCCCCAATTTTTACATCTCCATTATCCATCATCATAAGATTTGCATCTCTTTGAATACCCATGGTATCAACTGTACACATAGTATCATCTTCACTTATCTTTACCACTTTACTTGGAATAGAGAGACACATATTAGACTCTCATCTTTCTTTTAAACTCTATCCAATTAGCTACAGCTTTGACTGAATCTATATCATTTATATTCACTTCTAAAATATCAACATTTGGTTTTATGCGTCTTGCCTCTTTTTTTTCTGCTTCTATGTCATATTTGAAGTATGGCAAAAGATCAGTTTTGGTAATAAGAATTAAATCTGCTTGACGAAACATCACAGGGTATTTGGCTATTTTATCTTCACCTTCAGGAATAGATACCAAAACTATATTTAGATGAGTTCCTACATCATAACTAGCAGGACAGACAAGATTACCCACATTCTCTACAAAACAGATATCTATCTCATCCAAAGGCATATCATGAAGCCCTTTATGAACCATAAAAGCATCTAAATGACAAGCAGAACCAGTCTGTATTTGGTGAGCAGGAATCCCTTTTGCTTTTAATCTATCCGCATCTTTACTTGTCTCCAAATCCCCTTCAACTACACCAAATTTAAAATCTGCAACATCTGCTAAATACTCCAAAAGGGTAGTTTTACCACTCCCCGGACTACTCATGAGATTGATACCTAATACATGATGATTTTCAAAATGAGCACGATTATGTTCAGCTTCATGATCATTTTTATCTAGTATCTTTTGAATTACTGAAATGGTTTTTGCATCATTTAACTGAGGGTTATGATGTAGGTGTTCATGAGCCTTTTGATGATCATGGCTATGATCATGAGCGTGTTCTGTGATACTGCATCCGCAATCTTTACACATATATTTCCTTTATCCTAATAATATATTTGAGCCAACAATCAGAGATATAATCCCCGCTGAGGCAAAAGTTCTTCTAACATTTTTGATATTACCCAAGAAGTTTTGATTGATATAGAGTATCAAAAGTCCAAAAGAGACAAAAACAACCATAACTCCAACAGTAAATGCCAATACCATAATCATATTTACATCTCCACCCTTAACAGCTCCAAGAGTAATAAGCATCCCTCTAACTCCACCAATTCCCATCAGTACACCCATACTAAATGATGAGGTTGTATCTACACTATTATGATCATGAGAACTACCAAACCATATATGAATATGCTCTTTTCCATTATGCAGATGTTTTTTGAGATGAATCCGATCTGTAAAAACCATAAAGAGTAGATATAGACCAATAGCAATGATAACCGAAGCGGAGATAATATCTCCATAAGCCAAAATATTTTGGCTTATATCCATACTTTTGAGTATCTTTGCAAAGATAAATAGACTCAAACCATGACCTATTGCAAAAAGAGTAGTTATAAGAAGTGTCTTTTTTTTTGCCTTCCCAATAGAAAAATCAGCAATAGCAGTAAGATGATCAGGACCAAAAGCATGTAAAATTCCATACCAAAAAATCAGTAGTAGTGAGAGTTCCATATTTTATACCTCTTTGTTCTGAATGAGTGTTCATATTTTACTGTGAATAGGATTATGTTTATATTAAAATATAAAATACTTTAGATTTACTTTTTATTTACAAATAATAAATATAATTTCCACTTAATTTTAAAAAGGAAGATTATGAGAAAAAAGATTATTTTTACAACTATTGTAACAATTGCATTGACAAGTAGTTTAATAGCTAAGCCAAATATGGAGAAGAGTCCAGAAGGAATGAAGAAACTTGCCGCTATGGCAGGTGAAGTTGGACCATATTTTAGAGGAGCCAAAGAAGTTTTTCCAAAAGATTACTTTTTGGTAGATCGGAACCTTCCATTTCTCGTGGGAGCAGCACTATTTCATCCTCAAAGTGATACATTAAACCTCAAACCAGAGCAATTGAAAAAACTAGGTCAAATGAAAAAAACAATAGTTCCTGTATCTGCAAAACTAGCAAAAGAGGTAAAAGCTATGGAACTTGAACTTGCAAAAGAGATAGTTGTAGATAAAAAATCTCCAGAGAGTTTAAATGAGTTGATTGACAAAATAGCAAAAGCAAAAGCAGATATGACAAAAGCTCACTTAAGCTGTATACATGATGTTCAACAATTACTATCTCCTGAACAATTTGAGACTCTTATAAAATTAGTTTCACATAAAAATTAGTTAGCTACTTACTATTTGTCCAAGCGAGATTCCTCCATCATTAGGTGGTATCTCACTTGGCAGAACAGCTTTTGGAATTTTTTTCAAAATAAGCTCCAAAAGTACTCTATTTTGAAAAACTCCACCACTTAAAACAAGAGGTAGGTTATATTGTCTGTAGAGTGTATTGATTATTTCAACAACTGTGTTAAAAAACTTAGAGATCGCAACTTTCTGGTTTTGCTCTTTTGTTATCTCTCTTATCATCTCTAAAAACTCTATCTTCTCATCTTGATAGGTTATTTGATAACTATCTGTGATACTTTCATCATAAAGCTCTTCCAAAAGCATCCCACTTTCACCTTCAAAACTCATCACTTGACAAATCCCTGTTAGTGAACTAATAGCATCAAATAATCTTCCAATTGATGAACTAAGAGGGGAATTTAGATTTTTTTGCCACATGAGATATTGTGTTTTTAGTTCTGATGCTGAAAAGGCTTCTATAGTAGGAGTTTTTAGATTTATCGCATCTTTACCATATAGATCAAACAGCAGACTAAGAGCTACTCTTCGAGGTTCTTTTATAGCTTTTGTACCGCCTAGTAATTTAAACTCTTTTAAATGAGCTACTCTTTTATATTTTTTGTAATCGCAAATCAAAAACTCTCCACCCCAAAGAGTGCCATCATCTCCATATCCTGTTCCATCAAATGCAACTCCAAGCACTTCGCCTTCTATCTGCTTTTCAGCCATTACACCTAAAATATGTGCATAGTGGTGCTGTATAGCTTTGCTGTTTGAAAAGTTTTTTTTAGCATATTTGGTGGATTCATAGTTTGGATGTTTATCATGTATCACAATATCAGGTTTAAAATCATAAACTCTCTTTAGTGTCTCTATATTTTTTTCAAAATACCCAACTGATTCTATTGTATCCAAATCTCCAATATGTGGTGAGAGTATCACCTCTCTTTCAAAACCAATTGCAATAGTACTTTTTTGATTTGCTCCAAGGGCTAAAACATTTTTTTCTAGTTTAAAAGGTAGTTTTATAGAGCTAGGAGCATAACCTCTTGCTCTTCTTATCATTATAGTTTGATTATTTACCACCATAGCTACACTATCATCACAACCATTTATAATATCTCTATCATGATCGAGGAGATGATCATAAACACCCTCTAGTTTTTTGAGGCTATCTATGTTTGTACAGATTGGCTCATCTGTAACATTTGCAGAAGTAGCAACCAAAGGACGATTAAGGGAGTGAAGTATCAAAAGATGAAGAGGAGTATATGGTAAAAACAGTCCAATTTTGGATATATTTGGAGCAATAGAATTATCTATTTTTAGTTTTGATTTGAGTAAAACTATAGGTCTCTCTTTTGAAATAAGAATAGCTTTTTCATCTTCATCTATATATGCTAACTTCATTGCCTCTTTTATATCTTTTACCATAATTGCAAAAGGTTTTGAGGGTCGTTTTTTTCTCTGCCTTAATCTTTTAATAGCCTCTTCATTGGTAGCATCACAAACAAGATGATATCCTCCTACCCCTTTTACTGCTAAAATTTTCCCCTCTTTAATATAATTTACAGCCTTATCTATATTCATTGATACTTTTGTTCCACACTCATGACATCCTATAGGTTGGGCATGGTATCTACGATTATTTGGATTGGTATACTCCTCTTGACACTTTTGGCACATCTCAAAACTACTCATTGATGTATTTTTTCTATCATAAGGTAGAGTTTTGATTATAGAGTAGCGAACACCACAATCAGTACAAGTAATAAAAGGATGAAGATATCTACGATTATCTGGATCAAATAGCTCTTTTTCACAATTTTTACAGATAGAGATATCAGGAGGTATAAGGAGTGTTTTTTTACCACTATTTTGACTTTTTATAATCGAGAAATTATCAAATGATTTTTTTTCTATCTCTTTATAAGAAATTTTTTCTATTTTTGCAAGAGGAGGTAAATTTATATTAAGATTTTTTAAAAATATATCTAACTCTTTTTGAGTTGCATTTAAAATAATCTCTACCCCATTTACACCATTACTAACAGTCCCTTTTAAAGATAATTGATTTGTGAGTTGATAAATAAAAGGGCGAAAGCCTACGCCTTGAACTCTGCCATTTATTTGAATTGAATATGTTTTAATCATCTGTAAGCATATTTATGAATGATACCCACAAGCAACAATATAAATAGAATCATTTTTAATCATATCCCCATAAACTTCATTTTCCACTCCTATTGGGTAGTTGATATTTAATATTGGTTTTTTGAGGCTTAAATTTCTCTCTATTCTTCCCCATAAAGATTGGTTTGCAAAGCTTTTTCCGCTGAGTGTTAAAGTTGTAGCTTTTGTTTTATTCATGAGTTGATTTACTATTTCAGCAATATAGTCGCCAAATGATTCATAGATACTATAACAAAGGAGAGAATTTTCGGCATTGGTTAATTTATAGCTCATGATTGAAGCTAAAAATGCGTAATCATTAAAACGATTATCACTCATTTTTGTATCTATTTGTAAACCACCTTTTCCCATAAATTCAAGTGCTTTTGATGAGATTCCTTCAAAGCTTTCATCTTCTAGTTCTAGTAATATTGCTGTTATCTCAAATAGATTTTTTTCTCCTGTTATGCTGTTTATTCTCTCATAAAGAGCATAATACTCTTTTTTAAAATTTTCTACTAATCTATCAGAACCATCTCTCAATTTTGATATATTTTCAAATAGATTATCAGCTTCAAAAGTTTGTGGAGGAACTACATCTATAACCTCTTTTTGGTTGTAATATAAAAAGTGAAGCCTATCATCAAAATGGACTCCTACTGCATCTTGATCTAATCTTTTATGTTCTGCTAATACACTAAGCATTGAGCTTTTAAATCCCTCATGATTGTTTGATTGTTTTCTATTTAATTCAATTGCTTTTCCATCTTTTCTCATTTGAGGAAAAACTGATCTCTCTCCACTTATAATAAATTTGGTATCTTGATTTATAAAGAGTTTAAAATCTTTTTGGGTTGTTATAGGAATATCAAAACTTACAATCATGTCTGCTTGAGTATCTTCCTCACACTCCTCATAAGCTATAAAATCTAATCCACTATTGATAATCTCTTTTGCCAAAAGCATACTCACTCCATCATCTGGATATTTGCACCATACACTACTACCAAATAGATCTTTTAGCTCTTGAGATTTGGTTGCTACTCTTAAAAGTGGTCTCTCAATGCTCAAAAGGGCATTAAATTCTTGAGGAACCATCATAAGGTGGCTATTTAGAGATGAGGCATTTGCAATAAAAAGTGTTGAATTTTTTAGATCATCATTGATTGTTGGCTTAAAAAATTTTCTATATCCAAAAGTAGTCTCTATTAAAATAGATTTTCCTTTTGCTATTGCTCTTGCAGATACTTCAAAAAGTTGTCTATAGCTTCCTTTATCATTTGCATATCTTTCACTCTTTTTATCTACCATTTTTAGAGCTATTCCACAATCTATACATGAAATAAGAGGATAATTTTTTCTTAATGGATTTTTCTCCATCTCCTCTTGACATAACTTACATGGAACTAAAAATTTCATAGTAGAGTTCTCTCTTGAAAAAGGGTATCTATCTAAAAAGGCATGTCTACTTCCGCAACATTTGCATGATGTAAATGGATAGTAATATCTTCTACTGCTAACATCAAATATCTCTTTTTGACAACTAGGACATAGAGATAGATCTATAGGTAGACTATTTTCAATAATACTTTTAAATTTTGGTTTTTCTTCGCTTAGATAGTGGTTACTTTTACCAAGATATATAGAGGCGGGGAGAGACTCTTCTAAAGTTTTTAGAAACTCTTCTAATTTTGGTTCATCTCTTTTAGATATTAAAATAATCTTTTTTTCTGTTCTTGTTATCTCTAACTCTATTGAAAATTTCTCTTTTAATCCTCTTATCATGTCTGATATATAACTTTTGTCACTATTAAACTCTATCTCAAATATAAAATACAATTTTTACCCTTATTTATAAACTTGTGTTGGATTTGCATATTCATGGAGTATCTTTTCTAAACTAACCTCTTTATCTTTTTTAATAAGTACCAAATTTGACTCTTTTAAAGCTTTTAATGTCTCATCTATTAGTTTGGGAAAGGAGTCTCTTACTGTTTTTGTAAGGTTAGTTTCAACAGGAATAATATCATCTGGTTTCATGGCTATTATTTCAACTTCTGACATATCAGTATCTAAAACTGAGCAAATTTCTAACATTTGAACTACTTCTACCTCATTTGCACTCTGTCTTGTTGCTCCTTGAGAAATTAGTTCATCTTTGCTAAATCTAAAAATATCTCCACTACTGCCATCAATTGAAGTGGTGCTAATTATAAAAACCTTCTTATATTCTTGAAAAAATGTCATGAGTGTAAATCCTAAACCACCACCATCAACAATAGTTAAATTATCTGGAATGGTATAGTTTTGTTTGATATATTCTGCTGCGTATATCCCTAAACCATCGTCACTAAACATTATATTACCAATACCCACAAGAGCAAAAGAGTTACTCAAATTAGACCTTTATTAAATTTATAAATATTCAAGGCTAAAGCTACCAAATAGCACCACCCATGAATATTTTCAGAAATAAGAGGGTTAACCCCTCCTATTATTTGGCAAATTTATCACCACCAAAAACAATAGAGATATCTCCCTCTTGCCAAAAGATTGTCCTCCATACCTGATAATAGATATGAAAAGCAATCCAAGTAATGATAAACCACATAGCATAATGGTGCATGATTCTAACATCCATTAAAGTTCCTCCACTTATTGCAATTGTCCAATCAGTTGCCCAGTGAAGTATCCATGGCCACCATGAACCAATACTACTCTCTCCTGAAGCTAAACCATGAACATATAGCTGAAGACCAGTAAATAACATCCAAGCTAAAAGTAGATGAAAAATCGTAAAATATACAGTATTAAAACTATCACTATGAGATGAATCAAAGTTTTTTCTACGATTTAGAGTTATGAGATTTATCAAAACCTCAAAAAACTCTTTTATATTGCTTGGTGTTGGAAGTAGTTTCAAAATAGGCTTCTCAAATCTTGAAAAGAAGAATAGATAAGCCACAATTATTGAAGTTACATCAAATATAATAGCTACTATAAAGTGTCCCCATCTATTCCAAGCCATCACATATTTATCAACAGCATCTTCGGCAATAAGTGTTTGATAGTATGGCTCTGCGATATACAAACCTGTAATAATCGCAACAACCATAGATATAGCATTGACCCAGTGTATAATTCTCATTGCACCTGTCATTCGCCTTACTTTTTTCATATCAAACCCCTTTAAAATGCACAAGTAGGATCAACTTTGTAGACAGCCAACTCCTTACCTTTTGTATCCATCACATGAACTGCACATGCAATACATGGATCAAAACTGTGAATGGTTCTAATTATCTCCAATGGCTCCTCTGGATTTGCAACTTTTGTACCAATAAGACTTGCTTCATAAGCTCCAAGTTGCCCTTGTGCATCACGAGGACCTGCATTCCAAGTAGAAGGTACAATAGCTTGATAGTTTGTAACTTTACCATCTTTGATATTTACCCAATGTCCCAATGCACCACGAGGAGCTTCAGCTAGTCCAGCTCCTTTAGAGTTTGTTGCAACTGTATCAAAATCAAAATCACTCCAAGTGCTTAAATCTCCTGAAGCGACATTTTTGGCTAATTCATCTACCCACTCCAACATAATATCTGCCATAAGCTCAGTCTCAATAGCTCTTGCTGCTGTTCTACCTACTGTTGAGAATAGTACTGTTACAGGAAGATTTGCTCTTTTTAGAAAATTTCCTACATATTTGGTAATTCTCTCATCACCTTTTACATATCCAACTACCATCCGAGCTAGTGGACCAACTTCAACTGGTTTTCCATCATATCTTGGAGATTTGATCCATGAATATTTTTCATCAGTTTTGAGATAAGCATATCCATCATCTTTCTTCTCTAGTCCTGTATAGTTAGGAATAGTCTCACCTACATAAGGGTGAAGAGGTTTATCTCCTTTATACCATGAGTGTGTTACATCTTCTGTAATTTTATCTGTGTCAACTTCAAGTACTTTTGTAATATCACCATCCAAAACTAGACCAGAAGGGAAGAGTTGAGCTGCTTTATAAAAGCCTGTATCATCAAGTTTAAAATCTCCATAACTCATATAACTCAAGATTCCGCCACCTGTTCCACCAACACCTTTATATGTTGCATCTTTATCTGTAGCTTCATCAGCATACATAGTTCCTGCCATATAGACATCTGGTAAATATGCACCCTTGACAAAATCTGTACTCTCTTTTAGGAGCTGTTTAAATAGTGCAATTCTTGCAGGATTTTGGATATCTTGAACACAAGTAACTCCACCAACTACAATTGATTGAGGGTGAGGATTTTTACCACCAAATATAGCTTGCATTTTTGCCATCTCTCTTTGAATATCAAGAGCTTTTAAGTAGTGAGCTACACCTATTAAATTTTGTTCAGGTGTGAGTTTATAGTGTTTATTTCCCCAATAACCATTGCCAAAGATACCAAGTCGTCCCTGCTTAGCAAACTTGATAACTCTATCTTGAATAGCTTTGAAATCAGCTTCTGCTGACATATATGGTTTATATCCTGAAACTTTAGCCCATTTTATAGCTTCCTCTGCCGTTTTTGCTGGATCTGCTTTTGTAGCAGAGATAATATCAACAAAATCGAGAGCATGAAGATGATAGAAGTGAACAAGATGATCATGAATATATAGTGCACCTTGAATTAAGTTTCTAACAAGTCTTGCATTTTTAGGAATAGTAATATTAAATGCGTCCTCAACTGCTTCAATACTTCTTTGATAGTGAGTACCTGTACAAACTCCACAAATTCTCATAGCAAGAAGTCCACAATCTCTAGGATCTCTCCCTTTTAATATAGTCTCTATTCCTCTAAACATTGTTGAAGAGCTAAAAGCATCTACAATTTTGTTATTTTCATCAATTACAGCTTCAATTCTAAGGTGTCCCTCAATTCTAGTGATTGGATCAACAATAATATGTTTTTTACCCTTGGTAGGAGATGCTTCTGCTTTTGTTTCCTCTGTATTTGGAGTAGCTTCTTGTATCTCTTTTGTCTCTTCTACTATTTGTTGTGTTGTATTGTTTTCACTCATTTTATGCCTCCTCCTCTACTTGACTTTTTTTACCACCAATAATACTAGCTGCTGCATGTATTCCTATACCAATTCCCGCAGCGGTTAATAGTCCTAAACCAAACTCATCAACTGTTTTCTCAACTCCACCAGTTGGTGCTTTTATATGTGCATTTGCCATTGGTCTCTCATAAGCATACTTATCCCAAAAATCTGGTTCACTACAACCAATACATCCTCTTCCAACTCCCACAGGCCAGTTTACACCCTCGTTGTATCGAATAATTGAGCAGTTATTAAATGTCATAGGACCTTTGCATCCAACTTTATATAGACAGAAATTATTTTTAGCTCCCTCATCTCCCCACTCTTCTACAAACTCACCAGCATCAAAATGTGCTCTTCTTTCACAGTTGTCATGAATTCTATATCCAAATGCAAATTTTGGTCTTAGAAGTGAATCAAGTTCAGGAACTTGACCAGTCAATACATAGTGAAGTATTACACCAACCATATTAGATGGATTTGCAGGACATGCAGGAATATTGATAATAGGCTTACCTTTTACAACATCCATAACACCTACTGCATCTGTAGGATTTGGAGCAGCTGCAGGAACACCACCAAATGTAGCACAACTTCCAACAGCCACAACAGCTGCCGCATGAGCTGATAATCTTGTAAGTTGATCTTTAAAAGTCTCACCTTTTGCCCCATTTGTGCCATATAACCCATCCATAGCCATTGGAACTGCACCCTCAACAAATAGTAGATACTTATCTTTAAACATCTCAACTGCCTCATCAAGCTGTTTTTCAGCCTGATGACCTGATGCTGCTTGTAGTGTGTCATGAAACTCTAAAGAGATAATATCAAGGATAATCTCATCAATTTTAGGTCCATCACTTCTTATTAGAGCTTCAGTATTTCCTGCACAATCACTAAGCTCAATCCATATCACAGGCACTCTATTCATGAGTTCAGCAGCTTCTGCTACAAGTGGTGTAAATGTAGACGGGAGCATAAGCATAGCTGTTGTAGCAGATGCCCATTTCATAAAGTCTCTACGATTTAATCCTTCATCAAATATAGTCTGTTTAAAATCGAGTCTATTTTTAAGAGGAGCCGATTTTCTTAACTCACTTAACCTCTCTTCACACTGCTTAAAAAGCTTCTCATAGTAAGCTTCACCTCTATTTGTTTCAACTTTTGCACTTTGAGATGTGAAAAGTTTTTTTACTGACTCAAACCGCTTATGACTCATAAATGCCTCCTTTTCTTAAATGAATACTCATTCAGAAGTATAGAGGAGTTTGACTTAACATGAGGTTAAAATATAACAAGGACTTATAATAGGATAAAATTTATCTTAGTTGCTTAATTTTGTAAAAAATTATATAAAAAGAAAAATATAAATAACTTTTATAGGATTAAAGTCTGAAATAGTCGATTATACAAAGAGAGAGGATAATTTAATAAGATCATAAAGGAGTAATTTATGGCACTTTCAGCTATTGGTGGAATGATATATACAAACCAAAATATGCACTTAGCTGCGGCAAAACAAACTGATCATCAAGGTACAGATTTTCAAAATATAACAGTAGCTTCTTTAGCAAATGATAAAACCAAAGATATACAAGAGACTCGTGCATTAGAAGAGGATAAAACACTAAGTCCTGATCGTCAACATTATCATGAAAACCCAAACAAAACAACAACTAAAAAAAGAGTTAAAAATAAATCTCAAAATGATGAATTACCACATCTTTTAGATATAAGAGCCTGATTTAAATACTGTTTAATTGAATTTTTTAAAGCTGTTGATAAAAAGTTAGGTATTGCATTACCTATTCACTTCTTCCCAAGTTTTGCTTGGGAATAGATATTTAAATGTATGCTTATTGTTAATTTGATTATTTACTTTTTATTATAGTTTTGTATGCATTCCAAAGTTTGGAACTTTGGAACAAGGGAAAGTAGTTTGTTTTTCTAGGGGTATTATACTTTTAGTTTTACACCATTTTCACACAATTCCTTTAATATTTGAACTAAATCAAATTCATAAAATTCAGGTTTTTTGGTTGTGTCTCTTGCCAAATCAACACTATCATTCATCAAAAAGATTTTAACCTCTTTACCTTTTTTATGTAAAGTTTTTGCCAATCTTAAACCATTCCATGTTACATCACTACCATCATAAGGTTGATGATTAAATACCATTAATATACCCATTTTATTTCTCTCCTGTGTGTTGTTATGCTTTAGCACCCTTTATGCACTTGTTTAGCTTTTTATCAAAGGTTTTAACTTCATATTTTTTAGATTTTGCACATAGTATTGCATCTACAAAATCTAAATTTTTTTTATCAAATATTTCCAAAGCTCTCAAAATAGTTATTTTGCTATTTAAGCATACCTTTCTACACAACTAAAAAAAGCAGGAATAGCATTTGCTTGTAACTATCCCAAAAAAGTTGGATATGATGGATAAGCGTTTAAAAAAAGACATATGCAGT
>Ga0256914_1000998_pt1 | contig 26945 bp, 22 predicted proteins | sample HulkmetaG_FD_191571 | JGI IMG/M metagenome (GOLD analysis project Ga0256914, IMG submission 191571) | Hydrothermal chimney microbial communities from Main Endeavour vent field at the Juan de Fuca Ridge, Pacific Ocean - Hulk | ecosystem: Environmental > Aquatic > Marine > Hydrothermal vents ... | reverse complement strand
AAAACGAAGAATTTAGGCTGCGTAGACAGTTTGCAGTAGATAACGCCTCCAAACAGGCAGTAGAAGTGCTGGATAAGATAAGTATTGAGTATGAAGAAAGATATCTTGGGGGCAGAAAAGGCTATTTATCTGGTATGTATTCTGTTTGAGCCATTCTTTATTTCGTATAATTCTAGTATAATCTATTTAAAAATAGGAGGTGGATATTATGATAGAATTGCTTTCTCCGAGGAAGATACAGCAAAGCGAATATGCAAAAAAATTGGCCTCGTCAGGAGTGAAGGGAGGGTGGAATTATATACTTGATCATAGTTGGCTGTTTGAAAAAATATCCCAATATATTAAAGATTATCCACAAATATATCCAGTTATTCTTGATATAGGTTGCGGTCGAAGTATGCTGCATACTTTCTTAGAGGAGGAACTAAATATCGGTATTATAGGAATAGATCGTTTTAGTGGACAAGATGCTATTGACAAACGTGACAGGAGGATGGATCTATGTATAGATTTTGTGAAGGATGATGTATTTCTTAAAGAAACAGTGGATATTATATATTGGTGTTCGTCTATAGAACATAATAGCATTGAGGATCAAAAAAAATGTGTTTGTAAAAGTCTGGAAATTTTGAAATCTAATGGTTTATTTTTAGCTACCTTTGCATATTCAAAAACAACCCATTATAACGAACCATCACAGCAGATAAACCTCAATGCCAAGGACGCTGTAGAGGTCTATGGAGTTGAATGGAAGGGAACGACCGATTTTGATGAAATGGTTAAAGAATATCAAGAGGATATATTTGATTTAGATACCAGACATTTCAAACGATATGGTTGTCGCGACTATGATTTTATAGTTGCAGCGGCAGAAATAGTAAAAGAATAATAAAGGTGAAGATATAAAGATTATGAAAAGAGCAGGGAAGATAATAAAATTTTTGATTCATATATTAAGGGAGAATTTTCAGAAAAAGTTAAAGTTTACATATTTTTATTCTTTAAGAAAAAGATATAAAAATTGGTTGAGCCTTTATTTATTGCAATCCAGTTTTTTACTTGATGTCTTAGAAATCATAAAAAGAGAGTTAAAAATAGCTTTTCTTTATAGGTATTGGGACAAGATAACTTTTAAAACGATTTATAGTAATGGTACGGTTTTATATCACCCTATCTCGACAAGGAGTTTGTCTATAATTTTAGGGTCTCAATATGAGAATTATATGAATTCTTTTAAGCAACTTTATAGTGAACCCATAAAGTTTAACAAAGACGATGTCGTTATTGACATAGGAGCGCATATTGGCTCATTTTCAATTCCTATGGCACGAAGACATGAAGTAAAGGTTTTTGCCTATGAACCCGACCCAAGTAATGTTAATTGTATATTGAAAGGCGTATCTAAAAATAAAATAGAGAAAGATAGCTTTATTGTTAAGCCATATGCGGTGTGGAAAGATAATGGATTTATAAATTTTAGTCTAGGCGATACACCAACAACAGGGTCCGTTTCTCAATCAGGATTTTTTTTAAGGAAGGCCAAAAATATGACAATACGAGTTAAGACAGTTAGTCTTCAAACGATTTTTGACAAAAATAATATATATAAATGTAAAATTTTGAAAATAGATTGTGAAGGTAGTGAGTATGCTATTTTTTCAAAAATGCAGCAAGATATATTTAATAGAATAGAGTATTTGTTTATTGAAATCCACCCAACAGATGAGCATAAAGCAGAAGAATTGTTAAATATTCTTCAAAAATATTTTGTTGTTAAATATCATAAGACGAAATCTATGAAAGGTGGTTTATACAATGAGATGTATGAAGCTTTCTGTAAGAGAAGGTAAAGATGATAAGAAATTAGAGATTTTTCCCAATATCCCCCATGAACCAAGCCTTGTTTTTTTGTGGATATTTATGTGATAAATAATATTTTATTATTTTAAATAGTCAAATTTATAGTTAATTATTTATATAATTAACCAAAAATATAATTGATTAGAATTCAAACAAATAATAGGTAAACTAAGCTTTTATTTGTAATATTCTGTATCTTTTATGTAATTGTCCAGGACATTCCCATAATAAATTACCTTGACATACTGGGTTTAGGATACTATTATTAAAAACAATAATAAAGGCATATATTTTTATATATCCATATAAATGACAATAAGTTCGAAACAGATATTTACTTTATAAAGATATTTTCAAGAAACAAGATTGTTTTTTAGAAAATTAATTGGTTCAATATCTTAGGAGGCATATTATGATTAATGGAAAAAAGGGTTTATTATCTTTGCCCAAGAAAAAAAAGATAAGTTGGAAGAACATTCATAAAAGTATGACTGCAGATGGAATTAGATTATCCTTTCAAGAGAATCGCGCATATACATTAGCAAAAGATCAATATACCTCTACAGATAGAGACAATTTTCTTGCTTTGGCAATTACAATTCGAGATAGAATAGTAGAAAGATGGATAGACACCCAGCAAAGATATCATAAAAATAATGTAAAAAGGGTATACTACTTATCTATGGAATTTCTTATAGGAAGGCTTCTTGGAAATTATATATTTAATTTAGGGCTAGAAACGGTTGCAAGAGAGGCTATGGAGCAATTGGGTTTGGATATAGATGCGTTACGAGAACAAGAAGTAGATGCAGGATTAGGTAATGGCGGTCTTGGAAGGCTTGCTGCATGTTTCTTAGATTCAATGGCGACATTAGAGGTGCCTGCACATGGTTATGGTATTCGTTACGAATATGGAATCTTTAAACAGAAAATACAGAATGGTTTTCAGGTAGAGCTTCCTGATGAATGGTTAAGGCATGGGAATCCATGGGAGATACCGAGACCTGAATACACAGTTACAGTACATTTTTATGGGAGAATAGATAATGGCAAGTGGATAGATACTCAGGATGTCTGGGCTGTTCCTTATGATATTCCTATTGTAGGCTACAAGAATAATATAGTCAATACGCTCAGGCTATGGTCAGCAAGGAGTACAGAAGACTTTGATTTGGAATATTTTAATGACGGTGACTATGAAAAGGCAGTATACCAGAAGATATTTTCTGAAAATATCTCAAAGGTGCTTTATCCGAATGACAATCAGAGCCAAGGCAGGGAATTGAGACTTAAACAAGAATATTTTTTCACTGCGGCCTCAATATCAGACATAATTCGTAGATTTAAAGTAGAAAATAGCGACTTACGAAATTTGCCAGATAAAGCAGCCATTCAGCTTAATGATACACACCCTGCACTTGGTGTAGTTGAACTGATGCGAGTTCTTATCGATGAACATGGTATTGAATGGGATACAGCATGGGATATTACAAGAAAGACATTTGCATACACCAATCATACTCTTATGCCGGAAGCTTTAGAATGCTGGTCAGTAGATCTAATGGAAAAAGTTCTTCCGAGGCATTTACAAATAATATATGACATCAATGCCCGTTTCCTAAAAGAGATAGAGGCAAGATATCCGGGAGATATAGACAGGATAGCACGCATGTCATTAATACAAGAAGGCATGCCTAAAAAAGTGCGTATGGCATACCTTTCTGTAGTAGGTAGTCATTCTGTTAATGGCGTATCAGAGCTTCATTCAGAACTGCTTAAGGCAAAACTTTTTAAAGATTTCCACGAATTCTACCCAGGGAAATTTAACAATAAGACAAACGGAATTACCCAGCGCAGATGGCTTTTAAAGGCAAATACAAGATTATCTGAACTTATTACAGATTGTATAGGAGATAAATGGGTAAGAGAGCTTAATCACCTTGAAAACCTTTTGCCATTTATGGAAAAGGCATCCTTTCGTGAAGATTGGCGGCAGGTAAAGATGGAGAATAAGAAAGCACTGGCAAAATATATTACAGATATTACAGATATACCGATAGATCCACAAACCATGTTTGATGTACAGGTAAAAAGAATACATGAATACAAACGTCAGATGTTATTTGCATTATATATAATAAGAGAATACCTTACTATAAAAAATGACCCTTCAAAATTTGTATGTCCGCGAACCTTTATTGTAGGAGGTAAGGCTGCGCCGGGATATTTTATGGCCAAACTAATTATAAAATTTATAAACAGTATAGCAGATGTAATAAATAATGATGAAAAGGTGTGTGACAAAATAAGGCTGATATTCCTTGAGAATTACAGAGTCTCTTTGGCGGAAAAAATATTCCCTGCGAGTGAACTATCAGAACAGATATCAACAGCCGGTACAGAGGCCTCAGGGACAGGCAATATGAAATTTATGTTGAATGGTGCTCTTACAATAGGGACGTTGGATGGAGCGAACATAGAAATAGCACGGCTCCTTGATAATAAAGACATATTTATATTCGGTCTAAAGGCGTATGAAGTGGACCAACTTCGTGCCAGTGGGTATAATCCTCAGGACTATATACAGAAATCTGAGGTATTAAAGGAGATACAAAATCTAATAATGACCAATTTCTTTTCTAAAGATCAGCCAGGATTATTTGATCCTATCATAGCTACAGTATTTAACAATGACTATTATTGTGTATGTGCTGACTTTGAATCATATTGTAGCATGCAGGATAAAGTATCATTAGCATATCAAGACAGTGATAACTGGACACGAAAATCAATTAGGAATGTAGCAAAATCAGGATTTTTTTCAAGTGACAGGACTATCCGAGAATATGCTAGGGATATATGGAAGGTACATTGTAAATAAAGGAGATGTTTATTTTTTTATATTTTTATAATTTATTCTTGAAATTAGCTTTTTTTGAAATAAGTTGTTATTAATCATTTTTGTATTTGCAATTTATTTATGTTTTAATATTTCAGTGCTAATATTTTATATATAATAAGTAATAAATAAAAAATAAAAGGAGTATGCCTTATGACAAAGATTACAGAATCAGAACTCTTAAAAATACCGGAGGTAGTTGAAGAAATAAAACGGCATTTATGGATTGAAAGTGAAAAAGCGGGGTATGATATAGGTTTTGAACGGGCTGCAAAAGACTGGATAGAAAAATATTCCCAAGGATGGATAAACTATTTTAGGCCTGATTTACTGAAACAAGAAGAGAAAACTTCCGATTCTTCCAGTACTGCTAAAAAGGCCTCTGCAGTCAAAAAAACAGTTGCAACTACTACTGTTTCAGGTGGAACAACGACTAAGAAGAAGGACTCGGCAACCAAAAAGGCAACCACTGCAAAGAAAAATAATACAGCCAAAAAAAATAATACTGCTAAAAAGACTACAGCCAAGAAGGCAACCGTTATGATAAAAAAAAGAAGGGCTAAGTCCTATAATAGAATATAAAGAATATTAATTTGTAACATACCATGTAGCCTTTTATTGCTGCAGGTAATTTATTTATTAATGGCACAATTTAACTTAAGTTAAATTGTGCCATTAGACCATTTTAGGCATGCTTATATTACTCCCTTTCTTTTGCCTCATTCTTATTTCCCAACTACTTTATGAAAAAAGGAAAAGTATATATTGTGCTCGAGCTGTTTTTTTAGTAGCAACGCTTTTTTTATCCATACTGATTGTATTCATTACAGAACTTTTAAGTATTTTTAACGCAATTACATTTATATCAATACTATCTTTTTGGCTTATAACTACAGCGGCCTTGATAGTTTTAGTATTTGTACCTCAGCCACGAAAAAATAATATTTTTATACCTATTCATAAAATTAAGGCTATTCCGCTATTTGAAAAAATATTAATATTTTGTATTATTACTATCATTATAATCATAGGAATTATAGCACTAACAGCTCCTCCTAATACATGGGACTCTATGACATACCATATGCCGAGAGTAAGTCATTGGATACAAGATAGAACCCTGTCTTTTTATCCTACAAATATACAACGGCAACTATACCAACCTCCATTGGCAGAGATATTAATCATGCACATAGAAATATTAGGGAGGTCAGACAGATATGTAAATTTAATCCAGTGGTTTGCTATGATAATCTCGATCATAGGAGTATCTTTGATTGCGAAAGAGTTAGGAGCTAAAAGACGAGGACAGATATACTCTTCCATATTTGCTGTGACTTTACCTATGGGAATCCTACAGGGGTCAAGCACCCAGAACGATTATGTTTTATCTTTATGGATAATTATTTGTGCATGGACCACGCTTTGTATAATACAAGGTGACAAAAGAAAGGATATGGTCTTTTATTTTGCTTTTAGTGTAGGACTTTCTATATTGACAAAAGGCACGGGATATATTTATGTCGTCCCATTTATATTGTGGGTATTTTTATGGTGGATAAAACGCCTTAAATTTAAGGCAATATCCCAGATTGTAATAGTTTCTATTATAATTTTATGTATTAATTGGGGGCATTACTATAGAAATTACCAACTATATAATAGCCCTATTTATACTGCAGAAGAACACTATAAAAACGAGGTATTTGGTCTGCGTATATTACTGTCAAATATAATAAAGAATTTAAGCATTCATATAGGATGTTGGAATGATGCGATAAATAACAAAATAACAGATCAGATAAAGAGATTTCATTATATGATGGGAATTGATGTTAACGATCCGCGAACCACATGGAGCAAATTTAAAATAACAAAATTGTCTACACACGAAGATTATGCAGGCAATCCCATACATTTTTTTCTTATAGTATTAATATTAATTATAATACCTTTTTATAAAATACATAATAATTTGCGGCGATACACAATAACTGTCATATCAGCGTTTATATTATTTTGTGCTTTACTAAAATGGCAGGAATGGAATAGTAGGTTACAGCTACCGATTTTTTTGTTGTATGCACCGATAGTAGGCACAGTATTTTCTGAAAGAGTACTAAATTGTTATATGCCTGCTATCATTAATATTTTACTTTTATTTGCATCTATTCCATGGATAATACATAATCAAAGTAGGCCTTTATTGGGGGTAAAAAACATATTTAATGTTAGTAGACAACAACAATATTTCTTTAATAGAAAATACATGTTTTCACAATATAAAGATGCGGTAGATTATATAAAAACAGAGAACTTTTCGAGGATAGGGTTATTACTAAATAAAGACGGCTGGGAATATCCATTTTGGGTAATGCTAAAACAACCATTTCAAAAAAACATGAGAATAGAACACATTAATATAACCAATCCTTCCGGCAATCTACAGTATCCTTTAGGGCAATTTTCTCCAGAAATAATATTGTCGCTTAATGCAGATAACAAACTTTATATGCAGATAGGGGAGGATACATATGTCAAGACCAGAAAATTTACATATATAAATATCTTTGTAAAAGATGCTGCAGGGAAATTAAAGAAACAAAATCTTATATATCATTTTTTTAGGGCTTTCGAATACCTTAGCAGGGCAGAAAAACTTTTAGCTATTCCAACGATATCTACTTATAAAGCCGGTATAACGACAGCGGTATCTATGTTAACAAATACATATGAAGAAGCAATGTTGGTTGATAGTGAGATGTTAAACCAGATTTACCCTAAATTAGGAGATAAATTTAGAGGAATTTTTGTCCAAGGCATACGAGATTGGCTTATGGGATATTCACAGTTAAATAAACAACGATTTCAAACAGGACAGAAACTTATAAGAGAATGGAGACAATGGTTTTCTTCCAATATGAATACAATCAAAGAGGCTTTTAATATTTGGGAGATGAAGTATAATAAATAAAAATATATATTTATAATAAAAAATAGGAGGTGCTGTATGGACGAAAATAGAGATTCCTATATAGTCAAGCTTATTCGCAGCACTAAAATAAAAGACGTGATGACTAGAGATGTAGTTGCAGTTTTCGAAAATGATGATTTTAGTGAAGTTGAAGAAAAATTTTTGAAATATTCTTTAACTCATATTGTAGTAACTAATAGACAAGGAGAACTAACAGGCCTTATTAGTCAGAAATACCTTTATAAAACACAATCTCCTAGAAGGATTATGAGTGATGAGATAAAATATAATCTTAATGTAATTATAGATGGGGATAGTTACTATAGTAAGGAGATGTTAAATGGTTTTGTTTTGAGAGAAATGATGAAAAAAGATCCATTTTTCTTACATCCAGATGATTTTATTCTAACGGCTATATCTAATATGGTTCAAAGACGGATAGGATGTATACCAATAGTAGATAAACATAAAAAGATAAAAGGCATTATCACAGACATGGACATAGTAAAATTTATAGCGGAAATATTTGAGGTATAAACAAGATGAAAAAACGAATACGGGCAATATTACTTATCTCGTGTAAAGACCAAAAAGGGATAACGGCCACAGTGACAAATTTCGTGGCAGTTAACAACGGTAACATACTACATGCAGACCAACATATAGATGAACAAACCAACACCTTTTTTATGCGATTAGAATGGTTATTAGAAGATTTTAGGATAGAGAAACAAGATATAGCAGGAAAGTTTGCTTCAATAGCAGAAAAATTTGATATGGACTATAACCTTTACTTTACAGACTATGTGCCGCAGGTTGCGATATTCGTATCAAAACACATGCACTGTCTTTACGACCTTCTTTTACGGTATAAAGAAGGACAGTTTTTTTGTAATATACCATTGATTATAAGTAATCACACAGATGCAAGAATTATAGCAGATGATTTTGGAATAAAATTTTGCCATATACCTATAACCCCAGAAAATAAACTTGACCAAGAAAATAGAGAACGGGACATACTTAAAAGAGAAAAAATAGATTTAATTATCTTAGCTAGATACCATCAAATACTTACACATAATTTTGTTAACGAATATCCAAATAAAATAATAAATATACATCATTCCTTTCTTCCCGCCTTTGTAGGAAGCGATCCCTATGGACAGGCATATAAAAAAGGCGTAAAGATTATAGGAGCAACAAGTCATTACGTAACCGAGGACCTAGATGAAGGTCCGATTATAGCACAAGATATAGTTAAGATAAGCCATAGAGAATCATTGGAAGAAATAAAACGTAAAGGACAAGATTTGGAGAAGATAGTTTTAAGTCAAGCAGTCCAATGGCACCTTGAGCGAAAAATATTAGTTTACAATAATAAAACCGTAGTCTTCGATTAGCTATTCTGCACAATTTAACCTTGTTAAATAGTGAAAAATGCACAAATCAACAAGGTTAAATAGTGCAGAATAGATTTTAGAGAAGGGAGAAATATGGACAAATTAAAAGTAATTTGTGGAGATATAACAGAACAGGAGGTAGATGCTATTGTTAACGCTGCTAATACAACACTTCTAGGCGGGGGTGGTGTTGATGGGGCAATTCATAGGGCTGCAGGCCCTCAGCTTTTGGAAGAATGTCGTAGTTTAGGTGGATGTTCAACAGCTGATGCAAAAATAACAAAAGGCTATAACTTAAAAGCAAAATATGTTATACATACCGTTGGTCCTGTTTGGCGCGGAGGAAATCACCAAGAGGATGAATTATTGGCTAATTGCTACCGACGTTCAATGGAGATAGCATATGAGCATGGGATTAAAACAATAGCCTTTCCCTGTATCAGCACGGGAGTCTATCGTTTTCCAAAACAACGTGCTGCCATGATAGCGGTTAGGACAGTATCTGAATGTATAACAAAAATGCCGAAATTTGAACAATGTATATTTGTCTGTTTTTCAAAAGAAGATATTATTATATATCAGCGATTATTAAAAAGAATCAGCTAGGAGGAATTGGATGGAAGAAGAAATACATAATCAATTAAATATATTTCAAATATTAAATATATCTTTAACCTCATATCGCAGATATCTGCAAGATTTCCTTAAGATAGGATTACTTTATGGTATAGCAAATGTAATAGACACTTTATTAATTAAGATATTTGGAGAGCCTAGTAGGGCATGGGCGCTGTTAATTAATGTCTTTATTTCAGCTATAGGTATTATTTTGATATGTGATACATGCCGTAGGATACATAATAGAAAACATCCGGATCTTAGAAAATCCTTTTCGATAGCAACAGGTATTATTCCAACAGTGTATGCGGTCCATTTGACAATTACCTTATTATTTATATTTCCAATTCTATTAATAGAAACCTTAGGCATTATTTCAATACTTTTTGGACTTTACGCATCCACCGTATTTATTTTTGCAGAGATGATAGCAGTCATAGAGAGAAAAACATATATAAATTGCTTTAAAACAAGTGTAAATATGGTGAAAGGAAAATTTTTTAAAGTATTAGCTTTTAATATAGTTCTTGTTATTCTCATAGTATTTCCTATATTAATTTTAAGGTCTATGAGCCTATCTATTCCAATTATAGCAAGAGTATTAAATGTATTATTAGTAGTGACTCTGCCTGTATTTCAGGGCCTTGCACAAACAGAACTCTACTATCATACCAAAAAATTATCCTGCACAATTTAACCTTGTTAAATAGTGAAAAATGCACAAATCAACAAGGTTAAATAATGCAGAATAGCATAGGATGTTATTGAGAGAGATGGAAGAAGATTTTTTTACAATCTCACAGCTTAATCAGTTTATTAAAGATATACTTACTGCAGGTATCCCGCGTGCTGTATGGGTATGCGGAGAGATCCAGCAGTACGACCGTAACAAATCAAAGCACCATATTTTTTTTGAATTAGTAGAAAAAGATGCAGAATCAAAAGATATAATTGCTCGTATAGGGCTTGTTATATTTGCCGGTAAAAAGGCACATATAGAAGAGATATTAAGGAAGAGAGAGAATGCCTTCTCGTTGAAAGATGATATTGAGGTTAAATTTTTATGTAAAGTAGATTTTTATGCCCCGCATGGGGCAGTAAGATTAATTGTTGAGAGTATAGATCCTGTATATACATTAGGCAAACTTGCTCAGGAGAAACAGAGACTGATAGCGTTGTTGAAAGAGAAAGGTGTGTTGGATAAAAACAAACAACTTACATTTCCTGCTGTCCCTCTTAAGATAGGTTTAATCACTGCATACGACTCTGCCGCTTATAATGATTTTATTTCAGAGTTAAAAAAAAGTGGTTTCGGATTTAAGATATTTCTTCATACTGCACTTATGCAGGGGAAACAAGCTGAAAGACAGATATGTAAAGCCATTGATTTTTTAGATAAAAGTTATAAACTTGACACCATTGTTATCACACGAGGTGGGGGCTCAATTGCTGATCTCAGCTGTTTTGATTCACAGATGATAGCAGAGAAGATTTCCACAAGCAGAGTGCCAATATTAAGTGGTATAGGGCATGAAATAAATATGACCATAACCGACTTAGCTGCTCATACCTATGCGAAAACACCCACAGCAATTGCCCAATTTTTAGTTGCAACTGTTAGAGAATTTATGGATACAATAGAGGAAAATACCACAAAGATAGTTAACCATGCAAAGGTGAAAATAGAAAGAGACAAAAACCATCTCAGGCATATTGCTTCTACCTTAAAGGATTCTACCATAAGATTTTTAAAAGACCATAATGAACAACTTATTCGTATGAGAGAGACCATAAAAACCAGACCCATAATACTTTTAAATGATCATATTAAGACTATAGAAGACCACAGATATCATTTACTCAGAGTAATAACTACTCGTATAGAAACAGAACATAAAAAAATAAGACATTATGAAAAGATGACAACAATACTATCACCTAAAAATACACTTAGGCGTGGATTTACGATAACACGGAGAAAAGATGGCCGAATACTTAAAGATAATCAATCCATAGAAACAGGGGAAGAAATAATAACAGAATTTTTTGACGCTTATCTTCACAGTACAGTTACGAATATAACTACAGGAGGGCAACCCAATGACAGAGATGAAATACAATGAAGCATTAAAAAGATTAGAAGAAATAATAGATGGTATAGAAAGAGAACAAATAGATGTAGATGAACTTTCTCAAAAAGTAAAGGAAGCAGTATCTATTCTTAACGCATGTAAACAAAAGATAGAAAAGGCAGAGATAGAGGTAAATAGAATAGTAGAAGAGATGAATGCAAATGAAAGTAAAATAAAAGGGGATAATAACAAACCATCATCCGGGAATCAGGAAGAGGCGTTTTTTTAGATATTATAAAAAAGAAACAGATTCAAAATAAATATAAATTATCTATATTATTATACATCACTTTATAAAGGCAGAATAAATGTCATCTACAACTTTTAGACAAAAAGTTTTTTTAATATTAGTTGGAATAATTACTACCATAATCCTTTTAGAGATAGGACTAAGACTAGGAGGTAGGATATTCACCTTTATACAGGAGAGTAGGAACACAACCACATTCGATCCCAATGAAATTCGTATATTATGTATAGGAGAATCCACAACAGCCTTAGGCGGAATAGATTCTTACCCTTCGCAGTTAGAAGAAATACTTAACCGATATAAGACAAAATGGCACTTTAAGGTCATAAATAAAGGACTTGTAGGAAAAACCTCCACAGACATACTTGCCCAGTTAGATGATAACCTTCGAAAATACAAACCACATATTGTAGTTGCTATGATAGGTATAAACGATTACATCGAGGCCCATGAACATAAAGATAGATTCGTAAGATTAAATGCATTTTTAGAGCAATTTAGAGTCTACAAACTTATAAAATTGTTATCTTCACATATAAAACATAAAATAGGAGAAATAACGGGTAATACAGTAAAGGCTCAAACAATTGATAATAGTCAGCAGAATAATCAAGAAGATGATCTTAAAACAGCACAAGATGCACTTATAGAAACAAGACTTGCAATTAGTCAGTTACAACAATATCAGAGTCAATCATTAAATCAACCATCCAAACAAGAGGTGAGCGTAAGATTAAAACAATTAAACACAAAAGAAGCAGAGCTATTACTTTTTATAGGAGAGATATACAGGCGTCGAGGGGAATATAATGAGGCAAAAAAATTTTTAAGTGAAATGATACTAAAGAATATACCTATACCTGACGGTTACGTTGAACTTGGTCGGGTTTACAAAAAACAGAAACAATATGGCAAGGCAATAGCAATGTTCATGAAATCGTTAGAGATAGAACCAACGGTGACAGCGCTTATGGAACTAGCACGCTGTTACAACGATATGGGAATGGATGAGGGGGTGATGAAGATTTATAAAATGGTTCTTAAGGCAGACAAAGTTAAAAAAAATGGGAGGGTATACCTTGAGATAGGAGAATACTTCAGGCAACATAACATGTTAAAGATGGCAGAAGAGGCATATAAAAAAGGGATAAAAAATGATAGATTTGATTATTATTTATATGCAGCATTATCAGATATTTACCGCGCTGAAGGTAAACTTAAAGAGGCAGAAAGATACAAACATAAGGCAAAAGAAGTATTGGACCAGATAAGACGAGATGTGCCTCTAACCGCAAAAAATTACAACGAAATAGCAGATATCGTTATATCACGAGGAATAAAATTTATAGCTATGCAATACCCCCTAAGACACATAGACCATCTAAAACAAATATTAAACAATAGGACAGATGTAATTTATGTAGAAAACAAAAAAAATTTTGAACAGGCATTAAAACACAGCGACTACGCCGAATATTTTTCAGATAAATTTGCATTCGACTTTGGTCATTGTACAAGAAAAGGCAATCGATTGATTGCCGAAAACCTATCATCTGTTATAATTAAGCTAATGGACACAATTAGCAAACAGATTAAATAATGCAAGCAGGAAAGCATATGACCTATCCTGCACTATTTAACCTTGTTAAATAGTGAAAAATGCACAAATCAACAAGGTTAAATAGTGCAGAATAAGCAGAATAAGTAGAATTAAGGAAAAAATTGAGATAAAAAGACGAATGCGCCTGTAGCTCAATTGGATAGAGCATTTGGCTTCGGACCAAAGGGTTGGGGGTTCGAGTCCCTCCAGGCGCGTTTTTATTGATAAATACAATTTTGTCCATGAGAATACATCACCACACTACCAACATCGTAAAAAAGATAAGTATTATAATTAGTCTTATAATTATTATTGTCGTTAACATTATCCGTTTTATAGGGCTTGAACAAAGCCCTGTTGGATTTCAGGTCGATGAACTTGGCAGTGCAGTAACAATCCAATGCATGGCAACAGAAGGCAAAGACGCATTAGGCAGGCCTTTCTCCCTTTTTGAAGACCTAAACTTTGGTACACCAAAACCTCCGACATACATATATCCCGGATTACTGTGGACAAAACTTTTTGGTTTCTCCATTGCCAGCTTCCGTGCCTATTCTGGATTTTATGTAGTTATGGCCATCATAGGATTATTTTTCCTTGCAAATTTACTGTTTGGTAGAGAATATGGACTACTAACCGTACTTACTGCTACCATATCACCCTGGATATGGACATTCTCACGTGTGGCATTTGAATCCATACTATCCCCCTGTTACCTAATTTGGGGGCTGTACTTCTTTTTACGTTCTAATAGAAAAAGAGATCTTATTATATCAGGTATACTATTTTCTTTTGCGATGTATTCATATCCTCCAACACGAGCACAGTTGCCGCTACTTTTATTGCCTTTAATACTTTTTAAAAAACACCTTCACGGATTAAAAAAAAGCTCACTGATAACATTTTTTTTGGCGTTGATAATAATTAGCATTCCTCTAATATACAAAACACTTAATGGACAACTACAAAGCCGATTTAATAGGATAGGGATTATCTCCGATGCTTATCTGTCTTCAATAGGTAAAGAAAAAAATTTAATAGACCTTTTATCCATATTCATCCATAACTACCTTCTTCACTTTAGCCCAAACTTTCTGTTTTTTAAAGGAGATGCAAACTATATTCACTCCACACAATTTGTTGGAGAATTAAGCTGGTTAGACACATTTGCCTTAGGGGCAGGAATAATTTTTCTTACAATTATTTTTATCAGAGCAATCACCAAGAAAAAAAAGCCCTCTTATCAGTATACGATATTTATCCTGTTTCTTATAACCAACATAGCAATAGGCATAATTCCATCCGCACTTACGTGGTTAGACCTCCCGCATGCCTTAAGGACAATAGGCTCGTGGCCATTTACCTGTATGCTATTTGCTTTCATTTTATGGCAACTTACAAAAAGATGGACAGTAACATATATACCAATCATATTAATTGCCACAGCATTTATATCCTTTTACCTTTATGACTATTTTACCAAATATCCAATAAGAAGCTACGGAATGTTTTGCCCATGGGCCAAAATAGAAGCTATGACAGCACACACAGATATAGATTGGTTGAAGTTTATGATAAAATACAGACATAGGAACATGGAATTTGTTTACTATTTGATGAATTACAAACCAGGTGAGACATGTTCATCTGCCCTTAAAAAATGGCGATACTTTCATCAGGAACGCTTTTTAAAACACAAATAGTTTATTCTGCACAATTTAACCTTGTTGATTTGTGAAAAATGCACAAATCAACAAGGTTAAATTGTGCAAGATAACAAAAAGGTTATATGCTTTTTAAATCAAAGAGCGGGAAATGTATGGGATGGAAAGAATTACTACCTATATACTATATATAGCAATTTTTATGTTAATACTACCATACAACTCTCTCGCTGAAAAAAGATAGTGTAAATTGGTCAAACATAAATCTAACTTATAAACCTCCAAAGAAGATAGGAGAGTCTCCTCAATTTATCTCTGTTGATAACAATGTTACGGATACTATCTCTCCAGAGGAGATTATGCCTTGTATCCCTGATACTTTAGGAGATATTAGTAGATATGAACGGTTAGGAGAAGAATTAGGTATATTAGCTCCTGTCATAGCATGCGCTAGATTGGAAGAAAAATGCATGCTTATTGTATATGACAGTTTCGGTATTCCTATAGGTATAATAAGAGTGACACCCCTGACAAAGAAGAACAAACAAAAAAAATATTTTACTATAGCCAATAAATCCAGTCTAGACAACTTTAGGTCATCTTATTCTCCATGCTGGGAAGGAAAGTCTGATGAAGGAATAGAAGAAGATGTTCAAGATACAGACGCATTTTTTGATTTAACAGGCAAACAATTTATACCATCATCAATTATATGTATGCAATTAGGAATAGATGAAAAAATATTGCCAGTGTGGCAAAAAAACATAATGCAATCCTAACTTGTCGTAATTTCATATGTTGCCCTGGAGGCTTTTAGGATTTATAAACAAGAAGGCGTTTATAGAGTAGAAACCATAATTCTCAGGACAATATTAGGGAAAAAACGACAAGAACCCCTTTATCCATCAGATAAAGAAATAATCCCAAACGATCCTTTATATAAAGGCGGAAATAAAAAGAAGAAAAAACTATTCGGGATAATCGGAGGAATTCGTCCCAAGCTAAAACTGATGGTAGGATTAAGATTAGGAGGGGGACTTTCTGCAGATGCAGGTGCTACGATAAGTGTAGGGGAACAAAAGACCCCTGAAATAAAATAAGGCCAATGGGGTATAAAGGCAATAGGATTTACTCCATAGACCGATCCTGAATCTGCATGGAATTTAGTCGATGCCCACAAAAAAAATATTACAATAGCAATCATAGATTCCGGACTTGACATCACACACAAAGACAGTCCCCAATATATATGGGAGAACACCGACGGAATACCAAACAATGGTAAAGAGACGATTATAACGGATACATTGATGATATCCATGGATAGAACTTCCTTACAGAAGACAACGACCCTTTTTTAGATGTAAATGGACATACTACATTCGTAGCAGGTATTATTGCGGCAAAAACAAACAATGGCAAAGGCATAGCAGGCATAAATCCATGGGCAGTAATCATGAAAAACAACCCAAAAAGATACTACTTCCGACAATCATAGACATCATTTGTTACACCTATGGTCACGGCAGTAGCCTCATTAATACTAACAAAAAAACAACCTTATCTGTAGCAGAATTAGAACATATACTAACCTCTACCGCAGATGACATAGACATCTCGGGGTGGGATGACAAAACAGGATTTGGTAAGTTAAATGCCCTACGGGCACTTCTTGCTGCGTTTACTGTTCCGGATAAAGTTACTGCACAAATAATACATATAAAGATAAATAGGAATAAAAAAAATAAACTCTCTTCAGTAAAGGTAATCGTAACAGTCAGAGGCGTGATTGACAAATTTACTGTTCAGCTTGGAAGAGGAAAACGCGCAAAAAAATATAAGCAGATAGCAGGACCATTCAAAAAAGAAGTGATATGCATATGGGGGGCTCGTATAGACAAAGAACAATTAAAAGGTAGTTGTGAGTGGACAGTTCATGTTATTGCTCTTTCCAAGAAAGAAAAACATAAAAAAACATATTCTTCCATCAAAGAAAACAAGTTTTGTGATATGATAAATACTAAAAGTTATTAAAAGATGTTTTACTATACATATTTTGATATATTGCACAAATCAACCTTGTTAAATAGTGAAAAATGCACAAATCAACAAGGTTAAATAGTGCAGGATAGAGGGATAGAATAGAAATAGGAAAAGGAGCAATAAGGTGTTTGAGGATCATATAAGATGCCTGCTTGTAGAAAGTGACCCAGTCTATGTTAGGCATATAGAAGACATCCTTCGTACAGCCCAAAGACAGATAACCATGGAAAGTGCCTATACACTATCAAAGGCGATTGACAGGATCGTTGGTGGAGATATAGACGTTATTCTTTTGAATCCAAACCTTCCAGACTCAGAATCTTTGGATACTATTCGTAGAATGTGCAAGGCAGCAGAAGATATACCTATAATAGTATTATCTGCTTTAAATGATGAGATAATAGCAGTAGAATCTATAAGATACGGAGTGCAAGATTATTTAATAAAATCAGAACTGACAGACACCATCCTTATTCGTTCGATATATTATGCCATAGAAAGAAAAGATACTGAGAATAAGCTTCGCAAAGATAAAACCCATTACCAGATAGTTGCGGACTTTACACACGATTGGGAATACTTTACCGGAGCTGATGGACATCTTTTTTACATATCACCATCATGCGAACGTATAACAGGTTATACACCAGATGAATTTATAGCAGATCCCCTTCTTATAAAAAAAATTGTCTATGAAGAAGATCTCCCCATATTTGCAGGGCATTATTCTGAGATATCCTCAGGTGCTGCTTGTTCTGAGATACAATTTCGGATTAAAAGGAAAGACGGTCGTATGAGATGGTTAGAACATATATGCACCTCTGTTGTTGATAAAAATGGTTCCTTTTTAGGCATCAGGGCGTCTAATCGTGACATAACAGAGCGTAGGCAGAGAGAGGACTTAATATATAAACTATCACAGATAGTAGAACAATTCCCTCATTCAATAACGATAATTAATCTTGATGGAAATATAGAATATGTCAATAAAAGATTTTGTGAATTGACAGGATATTCTCTTTCCAATGTAATAGGACAGAAACCATATATTTTCCAATCCGAAAGCATGTCACCAGAAAGACATAATTTACTATGGAAGACGATATTATCAGGCCAACAATGGCGGGAACAGTTTAAGTCGAAGAAAAAAAATAAAGATAGTTTTTGGGTGAACGCTACAATTTCACCTATCAAGCAAGCTGACGGCAGTATAAACAGTCTGCTCCTTGTAGAGGAAGATATAAGTAGCGAGAAAGAGAATAAGCCTGAATTTATGGAGGGGTCTAATACAGATAGTCTTACAGGACTTCCCAATAGAGTATTAGCGTTAGAACATGTATTTCGAATGGTGGCAAGGGCGCAAAGAGAAAATCTTATTGTAGCCTTTATGCATATTAATCTTGACAGATTTCGTATGGTTAACGATTCCTTGGGCCGTAGTTTTGGCGATGAACTGCTTGCACAAGCTGCTGGCAGGTTGAAGGCAGCCGTACGGGTAAGCGATACCGTAGCCCGTATTGGAGGAGATGAATTTCTTATAGTTCTGCCAGATTTAACTACAGCAGGCCATGCTACAGTTGTTGCAAAAAAAATATTAGAGGCCTTTGAACCCCCATTTATTTTAGAAAATCAAGAAATATTTATTACCGCTAGTATAGGTATAGTGGTCTTTCCGGATGATGGAGACGACCCGTATATTCTTCTTAAAAAAGCAGAAACTGCAATGACGCGGGCAAAAGACGATTCACGCAATACCTTTCGATTTTTTACAGCAGAGATTGATATGAGGATAAACGAACGTATGATAATAGAGAACGCTTTAAGAAAGACATTAAAGACTAAAAGTTTTAGGTTATGCTATCAACCACTTATCGAGGTAAAAACAGGGCGAGTAATAGGAGCTGAAGCCTTGCTGAGGATGACGGATCCTGAAAATGGAGAGATCTCCCCGGTGCAATTTATACCAGTTGCGGAAGAGACAGGACTTATTATTCCGATAGGTGAGTGGGTATTAAAACTTGCCTGCACAAAAGCTCGAGAATGGCAAGAACATGTAGGTCGGCCTTTGCGGGTTGCAGTAAACATATCCTCTCGACAACTCAGGGGGTCAGACCTATTAAAGACAGTAGACTATATTCTAAAAGAAAGTGGGCTTTCTCCCAACTGTCTTGAATTAGAGATAACAGAAAGCCTTTTGTTAGATCACGATACACGAACTACACATATACTATCTGAACTTGCAGGAAAAGGAATTAGACTCATAATAGACGATTTCGGGACAGGATATTCTGCTCTTAATTATTTGAAACAATTTTCCTTCGATGCCTTAAAAATAGATCGGGCTTTTGTATGTAATGTTATTACCAATCCTAAAGACGCATCACTCACAGCAGCGATAATCGCTATGGCGCACAGTCTAGGACTTAAAGTGGTGGGAGAGGGAGTAGAGACACAAGAACAATTGGAATTTCTTCGTAGCCGTGGCTGTGACTATGTTCAAGGTTTTTATTTTAAAGGAGGAATTTCTCATGAGGAATTATTAGAATTTTTAAAAGACAAATCCTGACATTTTTCCCCTTTTCTCTGACCGTTTTAAAGAAGGTTGATAAAAATAAAGCTTATTCTCTTCTTATCCCATTCTAATAAATAAAGTTAGAATAATAAAAAAAAAATAAAAAAAACAAAAAAGATTGATAGTAATATATATGCATGATATGTTACTAATAACTAAAAGTATAGATAATAAAAAATTAAATAAATATTATATTAATTATAAATATAAGTAAGAAATACAATTATTTAAGATGAGTTATTACAATCTTTTAGGCTTAAACAAAGAGCCATTTTCTACAAGCCCTGAACCAGAGTTTTTTTATCAGTCGAGAGCACATAAAGCTGTCTTATATAGGTTACGTATAGCAATAGAACTGAAAAGGGGGGTGAGTCTAGTATTAGGGGACGTTGGTACGGGCAAGACCACCTTGAGTAGGATGCTTGCACAACTTCTGAGAGAGGATACAAACGTTATAATGACAATGTTATTGAACCCCATCTATACAACAGAAGACCAATTTCTTGAAGAGATAGCAGAACGTCTGCATATTCCAATATGTGGTTTAAATGACAAAGGAGATAAAATTGTATATTACATGAAAGAGATTGAACGTTTTCTTTTTGAAAAAGGAGTAGAACAAAATCATGCCATAGTTATTTTAATAGATGAGGCACAAAAACTAAATATTGAGTGTTTAGAACTTTTACGTACGTTATTAAACTATGAAACAAATGAATACAAAATACTTCAGCTTATATTAATGGGGCAGATGGAATTGCTTCCTAAAATAAGCGGTATACGTAATCTTTGGGATAGAATGGCATTAAAATGTATGCTTACTCCGTTGGAAGAAGAAGAAGTAAAAGAATTAATAAATTATCGGCTAAGCAAAGCAGGATACTCACGCTCCTATTCACTATTTACAGATGAGGCAATAAAATTTATATATAAATACACCCATGGATACCCGCGTAGGATAGGGATATTTTGTCACAATGCACTGGAATACTTAGTTATGCATGATAAAGCCATAGTTGATAGGGCTGTATGTGAAGCCATAGCAATGCAAGACATCCAACCTGTAGAGGATATAAATAATAAAGATTATACATATATTACTTCACCATTAACACAGAGAATAGGCAATGGAACAGGTATCAGGACAAAACTCAATTTCTCCAGAAGAGAAACTATTTAATGTAATAAGATCGGGGAAGAAAAATGACAGTGCAGTTAGGGCTGATGGAGATAACCCGTCTACAGTAACAGAAACAACATCAGTCGATAAGAAACAAACCATTGCAACAAAACATCCCGGATTACAGCAACGCAAACAATCTTTGTCTTTTTCCCCTGAGGTAATAAAAAATATTTTAAATATACAAAACTTTCGTCCCTATGTTGTTTATGGGATACTTAGTACAATTCTTGTTATTTTAATGATAGTAGCTGGATATACTATGGTTAGTCAACAATCAGATATAACAGAGATAACAAAATTTGATCGTCATTCGGCTACTCGTAATAGTTTACTAACTTTTGCGGAAATAGAGCCATTCAAACAACTAGATTTTTATTTACAAGAAACAGCTAAACGAGACATATTTCATCCCATACCAGAAGAACCGGAGAAGCAAATAATAAAGCAAAAACCAAAGGAAGATACAAAAAAGAAACTTCAGGAAATCATACAAACCCTTACTCTGCGGGGAATAGCATGGGGAGAAGAACCAAAGGTTATTATAAAAGACAAAGACGGGCAACTATACTTTTTAAAAGAGGGACAACCAATAGGGACAAGTGGTGCCAAGATAAAAAAGATAGACAAAGACAAAATAATAATACAATATAAAGACGCAGAGAGTGAATTGTAGTTACTCCAGAAATATAATTAACTAAAAAAATACAAAAATGAATCTAAACAGTAAGACAAAAAAATATAATATTTTAAACGTCGACAATATACTTTATAAATTACTAATTGTAACAACTATCTACTTGGGATTGTTTTTATTTCCATTATTAGGATACACAGCAGACATGAAAACTTCTGCAGAGCATAAGACAATCTCACAATATGACATTCCGGGTTTGAAGAAAAAGATATCCCTAGACATTAGGGATATGGAAATAGTCAACTTCCTAAAATTTATCGCAATGGAAGGAGACTTAAACATAGTTGCGAGCAACAAAGTAAAGGGCCCGGTTAATTTACTTATAGACGATGTCACAATAGGAGATGCATTAGAAATAGTTTTATCCATTAATAATCTAGCCTATGAAGTCAAGAACAACATCATAAAAGTCATAACCAACGACGAATACAAAGCGCTTTATGGAGAAGATTTTTATGACCAGAGAGAAACCTATATATGTCAATTAAAATACGCCTCAGCCAAAAGCGTAGGAGCTCTATTAGGCAATGCAAAAAGCGAAATAGGAAAAGTTATATTTAACGAATCAACGGGAACGATAGTGATAATCGATACACCTGAAAAGATAAAAGAAATGAAAAAAATAATAGAAAAAGAAGAGTTGCCGACAGTTACAAGAGTATTGCCAACAGAAACAAAAGTATTCGAGTTAAAATATGCAAAAGTAGATGACATAAAAGACCAGATAAAGCAGGTACTTACGCCGGATGTAGGAACCATGCAAACACATAAGGGGACAAATACAATAATAGTTACCGATCTCCCACAAGCAATGAAGAAAGTAGAAACGATAATAAAAGCGTTTGATAGAAAAAAAAGAGAAGTTTTTATAGAAGCAAAGATAGTAGAAGTTACCCTTTCGGATACATTCAAATGGGGAATAGACTGGAACAGGATATCAAACTTTGCAATAGATAATCATGGGAACAAAAGACGATACTCAATTACCACACAAGCAAACCTTCCATTAAACCTTACAGACAACTATGGAAAATTGACCGTATCCAGTTTAAGCAGCGGAAATCTAAGTGCGGTGTTAGAAGTACTGCAAACAGTAGCAGAGACAAGGATACTATCCAATCCTCATATAACAGTAAATGAAGGAGAGGAAGCCACGATAAAAGTAATAGAAAAACAGCCATATCAAGAAGAAACAACCACGACCGCATCTGGAGGGACAGCCACTACATCCAAGACATACCAGTGGGTAGAAGTTGGGGTATCCTTTAGTGTCACACCACGAATAAACGAAGACGGCTACATAAGCATGCTAATAAAACCGGAAGTTAGTTCTATCTCGGCATGGTATGGAGGTTCAGCGCAGAGTTCAGGAGCCGTGCCAGTTGTTAAATCAGCAGACGCAGAGACCACCGTTACCGTAAAAGACGGGGTTACCATAATTATAGCAGGGTTAATAAAAGACCAAAAGACAAAATCAGTAAACAAGGTTCCGCTTTTAGGGGACATACCTATTTTAGGCAAGGCCTTTCAGGCAGTTAGTGATGATATAAGGCGAACAGAAACAGTAGTTTTTCTTACGCCTAAAATAGTTAATGGAGATAAATCATTTACTTTAAAACGAGATATGCAGAAAAAGATGCTTGACATTAGGAAATAAATAACCAAACATGCATACTGCACAAATCAACCTTGTTAAATAGTGAAAAATGCACAAATCAACAAGGTTAAATAGTGCAGAAAACCCATGTAGATAAAAAGATAACTGGAGAGAGCCTATGCATAAACGAATCCTAGTAATTCTAATATTTATGATAACCTTGATTATATCTTTTGCTGATACAGTACGGGCTGAAGACTATAACAGTCTAGTGGGAAAAAATATGGAATTAAAAGAAAAGCTAGACTCCGTTATATCCGATTACGAAGGGTTGAAGAAGAGATATCGACTTTTACTCGAAAAGATAAAGAGTCTGCAAGATGAGAGGAAACAGTTAATAAAATCAAAGGAAAAATTATGGTTTGACTTAATAACAAAAGACAAACAAATAAAAGAACTAAAGGCACAATTAAAGGCTTTAAATAACAGAGTCAACAACATAGAAAAAGGCCTACAGAACAATACGGTTGCCGGGGATGGTGGCAATACTGATAATACCTCACAACAAAACTATAAAGAAGAATTACTTCAATTAAAAAAAGACCTAATAAAAGCCATAGAGGAACAAACAGGCAGTTCTTTAGAAAAGAGCATGCTGGAAGACATTATAAAAGAATTAAAGACAATTATTAATAAACAAAAAAGAGAAGCAGAAGAGCTACAGAGTAAATTAAAAGATGAATATTTAAATAAAGAAAAAGAATTAATGGAGAATACCCATAAATTAGAAGAAGAACTTCTCAATGCAAAGGCCAACCGAATAGAAATAGAACAAAAACTAAAAACAGCACAAGAAAAAAATAATACCTTGCAAGAACAACTTACAGCACTAAAAGAAGAGATAACTGCCCATAAAAAAAGCGGTAAATGGGCAAAGACAGAAAAAGAAATACAAGAAGAAGTCAGGCATACAATACGACAGGAATTCGAGAGGAAAGAAAGGCAACTTAAGGCACAAATAGAAGAATTAACAGAAAAAGTTATGGATATAGAAACAAATAGGAAGAAAATAGAAGATCGGCTTAAGACAGCAAAAAAAGCATTAAAACAAGCAGAATCAGAAAAAGACAAACTAGAACGCCAGATAGAAATAGTTAGAGAAGATACTAAAAAAAAAGTACAAGACAAATGCCTAGAGCATGAAGAGGTCCTATCTGCGCGTATAGAAAGCTTAAAGAAACAGAACCTTGTCCTTGAAGACGAAAGAGACCGCCAAGAACAAAAACTCCATTTAGCAGAAAAAAAACTCACAGAAAAAGAACAACAAATACAGCAAATACAAACAGAGAAACAACAACTGACAGAACAGAATAAAATTCTGGCAGAAAAAATAAAAGCACTAAAAAATAATATAAAAATATTACAGAATAAAATAGATATAGCTACAGAAAAAAGACAACAGATAGAAGACAAACTTAGCTTAGTAGAGAAACAAAAACAAAAGATAGAAGACGAACTAAAATTCGTACGTAATGGAGTAGAAAGACAAGAGACAGAAATAAGAAAACAAAGAGAACGTATCCAGCAACAACAAGAACAATCAAACAAGATACAAACAGACCTAGAAGATAGATTAGAAACAGCACAAGCAAGGATAACAGAATTAGAAGCAGAACTAAAAAAACAATATACAGAGGCAAAACACCAAATAGCAAAAATAAAACAACTAGAGAAAGAAAAAATAAGATTAAAAGAAGAAGCAGATGCAGCACTATATGCACAAAAAGCAGCAGAGATGAAGAAAAACGTGCTTGAAGAAAAAATAAAAGACATAAAACAACAGACAAATAAAGAACGGCTTGATATGCACTATAACTTAGCAGTAGTGTATGGTAAAAACGGAATGTATAAAGACGCAGAAAGAGAATACCTCAAATGCCTTAAAATAGATCCCAATGATGCAGGAGTTCATTATAACTTAGCCATACTATACGATGATAAACTCCAAGAAAACCAAAAAGCCATAGAACATTATAAAAAATTTCTTGAATTGCGACCAGATAGTGAACTTGCAACACAAGTTAGCCAATGGATGCTAAATGCAGAACAAGAAATACGGTTAGATATTGGTCCCAAACACCAATAATTTTATTCTGCACAAATCAACCTTGTTAAATAGTGAAAAATGCACAAATCAACAAGGTTAAATAGTGCAGGATAAGGAATGATAACAATAATATAATAAAATGCGGCTGAAAATAGCAGCGATATTTATACTATCCATATTAATCCCAACTATACTGTTAGCATACTTTGGACTATTGGCAGTTAGGAGTGAAAAGACAATAATAGAAAAAAATCTTATTCAAAGATACGAAGCAATAGCAGACATAGTTACAGATGAAATAAAGACAGTTCTAAATGAAACCCCAGAAGAACAAAAAAAAGATAAACAATATTTAGAAAAGATACTTAGAGAACAGGCATCCATATTTGAAGGACAAGTAGCGATCTTTGACAAAAAAGGGAGACTAATAACAAATGCCCCAGCAGCAGACATAAATAAACCAGTATTTTCTCGGCCAATAAAAAACATCCCTTATACCATAGCAGTATACGAACGCTATCCACAACTATTTTTTGATAGGATACAAGAGAGAAGAGATAAACTTTACTTTTATATAGCTATTATAATATTTTCCGCTTTATCTATTCTATGCGGTAGCTTTCTTACCTTGCGAGCGCTTGCAAAAGAATGGCAACAGGCACAGCAAAAAAGCGACTTTGTATCAGACCTGTCTCACGAACTACGGCGACCATTAAGCTCAATTAGAATGTTTTCAGAAATGCTAAAAGACAACCGCGTGCCAAACGAAGCCAAACGATACGAATACTATAATATTATCACTACAGAGAGCGAACGACTAACAATGTTAGCAAACAACATATTAGATTTTTCGAGGATAGAACGTGGGCGTGTTAGATACAATTTTCAAAGATATAACATAGCAAAACTAGTAGAAGAAACCGTAGAACGATTTAAAACATATCTAATAGCAAAACAACGGCCGGTTAGTTTACATATAAAAGGGAAAATCCCGGAAGTGAAAATAGATGCTAATGCCATATCACAGGCATTAATAAATCTTATGACCAATGCAGACAAATATTCGCCAGCTGGCAGAGAAATAACAATAAACCTTTTTGCAAACAAAAAACAAATCATTATAGAAGTGGTAGATCAAGGCATAGGAATTCCAAAACAACTCCATAATAAAATCTTCAATAAATTCTATCGCAGTCCAAGAAAGACGATAGCAGAAACCGAAGGTAGCGGATTAGGGCTATCATTAGTAAAATACACAATAGATGCCCATAAAGGGAGAATAAAAGTTGAAAGCGAGGAAGGGAAAGGGAGTAAATTCTCCATAATCCTTCCTATTATTTAACCATATG
>Ga0256914_1000997_pt1 | contig 26972 bp, 27 predicted proteins | sample HulkmetaG_FD_191571 | JGI IMG/M metagenome (GOLD analysis project Ga0256914, IMG submission 191571) | Hydrothermal chimney microbial communities from Main Endeavour vent field at the Juan de Fuca Ridge, Pacific Ocean - Hulk | ecosystem: Environmental > Aquatic > Marine > Hydrothermal vents ... | reverse complement strand
GGCAGCCGATGCAGATCTTGCCGTTGGAAAAGCCGCTGTTGGAGTAGTCGATCGTATGGAAGGGTGAGCCGCTGCTCTTTTTGGAGAGGCCCATCAGGGCGCTCTTTTTGTGGTACTCCAGAACCCTTTTTTCGCTCTTTCCTTCCTTTGCGGCGAAGTAGTGGCGCTCTTTCTTGCCGAGGAGATTGCCGTTGGCCTTGTCACCGGGGAGAATCGAGGCGATCCGGTGGCAGTAGCTGCACCCGATCGGCTCCTCTTTCTGGATTTCGTTCGGTTCGGGCAGGGCGGTTCTCTTCGCTTCGAGCGCCTCCATCAGTTTCGTGTCGCTCGGAGAGTGGCACGGGGCGCAGTTGTAGCGCCCTTTTTGGCGCAGGGGGTGTCTTTGCCAGACGGCGTTGTGGACCGGATCGTTGTAGATGGAGGCTTTGCGGTGCATCGAGCCGTAATACTCCTTGTAGATGAGCGGGTGGCAGGTGCGACAGATCTTCGAGCTGACGAAAGTCTCGGAAGCGAAAAGGGGTGCGAAAAGAAGAGTGGTGAAAAGAAGTCTCAACATTTGGTCGATCCCGGATTTTTTCATTCAATTTTAGCAGATTATACTTATTATAAGTTTATCGATATCAATGGGTTTCGGGTGGACTCTCCTTGAGGCGCAGGGAGAGAAGAAACGCGCCCAGCAGGGTGGTGCAGGTGAGGGCGTAGAGCAGGGTGTAGCCGCCAAAGTGCAGCAGTACACCGCCCAGGATCGAAAAGAACATGCCGAGCGAGACGATGTTCATCTGCAGCGCCACATAGAGTGGGCGCCTGCTCTCCGGTGCGAGGATGAGGATCAGGTTGCCCGAAGCGATCCGGTTGCCGTCGGCGGCGGCACCGAAGAGGAAGAAGATGAGCATGTAGAGGGTGAGCGAGTCGGCGATGAAAGCGAGCAGTACCGCGATCAGCTGCATCGAGATGGCGATATTGGCGATGAGGCGGTTGTGACCGGCTCCTCCGAGCCTGCCCCACAGCAGGTTGCTCAGCATCGCTCCGACCATCTGGGTGGTGATGAGCATCCCCACCGCCGTCCCGGTGAGGTCGATCGTCTCCCTGGCGTCGAGGATGATGAAGGGCATGGCGATCAGGTAGCTGTACCCCAGCAGGAAGGTGGCCACCTGTATCTGCAGTTGCCGATCGGCACGGAGTGTCTCCAGGGCGTGTTTCAAAAAGGCGCCAAACGATTCGATCTTCACGTCGAAGTGCTTTTTTTCCGGTTCGTCGACGGTGGCGAAGGCGATCAGCCCCACACCCATCAAAAGGGCGCTGAGCATGAAGAGATATCCGAAGTCGTCGGGGGGTTCGAACGTTTCGAGCACCACTGCGGTCACCGCCCCGCTCATGACGGCGCCCAGACCGGCGAAAAACTGCCGCCACGCCATCGTCTTGCCCCGGAAACGGTGGGAGAAGATCTTCGCTACGATCTCCCGGAAGTAGATCGCGCCGAATCCTGCGCTGAAGGAAAAGACGAAGAGTCCGACACCGATGCACCAGAGGGTGAGAGTGGGGTGCTCCTTGCCAAAGAGCATGATCGAGACGCCGATCATGAACCAGGAGAGAAAGCGGAACAAAAAGACCCTCCGAAGATAGGGAAGCATCCTGGCGTAGTGCTGCGCCTTGAAGGCGGCGAAGAGCTGCATCAGCACCGCCCCGCCGCGAAGCAGTGCACTGAAAAATCCGACCAGCAGGGCGCTTCCTCCAAAATGGCTCACCATCAAGGGCAGGATCGTCGCCGGTTCGGCGACGGTGGTACCTACCGCGAGAAAGAAGCCGTGGAGGATGTTTTTGAGATGATTGGAGAAGCGGTCCATCACGTCGCCCGTCTAGGTTTCGGAACCGGAGGTATCAGCCACCCAGAGCCTCCCATGCCGCTTCGACGGTTTCGGCTCTCCCCTTTGCGAAGAGCCAGAGGGCCGCGTTGAGCCTGGCGAGTTCCACAAGCTCTTCCGATGGGGATCGCAGCAGCTGCAGCGAGCGCTCTTTGCCGATCGGTTCGAACGACTTTCTGTATCCGATTCCAAAGGAGGCGGGATCGAGTGTGAGCTCCTCCAGCGAACCGTCCTCGTGGATCCACAGACGACACTTTCCGAAGACTTCCGGTGTTCCCTCGTTCCCTTTGACGATGAGAAGACGGCGGTATCTTCGGCCGAAGATCTCCACATACTTTTTGACGTAGGGTTTGTGGAAGACCCCGATGAGCGCCGTATCGCTGTCGGCGATACCCGGGAGCCGCTCGATGGTGTTGAGACCGGTTCGGATGCCGAGCCTCTGACGGATCGGCGTGAGAGCCGCCAGGGAGGGGGCGTAGTCGCTGCGGTCGAAGTAACGGAGATTGTCGGGCATCGACAACGCCTCGCAGACCTGCCGTACCGTCACGCCCCCTTTGGCCGGCTGCAGTGCCCCACCGTAGACGACGACGTTGAGGCCGAAGGGTGCGACCATCTTGGCCGCCAGCGGAAAGAGGTAGGGGTTGTCCGCTTTGCCGTCGAAAGGGTAGCCGAGCTCGATCGACGATTCGACGGGAGTTTTGACGCTCAGCTCGTCGATCGCCTCCAGGGCGGCTCGAAACTCCCCGGTGCTCTCCGGTTTGAGCCGCCACCCCAGCAAGAAAGCGGCCGCCTGCTCGGGGGAGGCGCGGCCTTCGAGCATCTGCGCCATCGCGTCCCGCATCTCTTCGTAGGTGAGGTCCCGGTTGTGTTTGGCGCCGGTTCCGACGCATTTGATGTAGGTGATGAAATCGTTGGACATGGGTTCCGCTTTTTTGTCTTCGATTATAGTACAGTGAAGCTTACCTGAACCCGTTTCGAAGACCTCCAGGCAGAAGAAGATCCGCAAAGGTGGTATCCGGAGGCGGGGAACAGGTGCTCTTTTCTGCGTCGCCCGCAGAAATCGCCGGGCCCCCGATCGTCCCAAAAGTGATCGAAGCCGGGGCCACATGGCCGATTTTCGGTTTCAGACGCCTAGCGGCCCATCTCCCGTCGAAGCGCTTCGAGCCGCTCGATCCGCTGTTCGGTGGTGGGGTGGGTACGGAAGAGGGATGCGAAGCTGAAATCTTTCCCGGTGAAGGGGTTGACGATGAACATATGGGCTGTTTCGGGTGTCGCCTCGGGCAGGATCCCCCGCCGGTTGTAGTTTTCGAGTTTCATCAGGGCGCTGGCGAGCCACTCGGGGTGGCCCGTCAGGCGCGCGGCGCCCTCGTCGGCCATGAACTCCCTGCTCCGGCTCACCGCCATCTGGATGATTCCCGCCGCCAGCGGCAGGATGAGCGAGAGCACGAGCATCAGGATCGGATTGACGTTTCGATCGTCCCGCCCTCCGAACATCGCGCCAAACTGCATGATGTTGGCGATCCAGGCGATCGCCCCGGCGATGGTGGCCGCGATGGTACCGATCAGGATGTCGTAGTGACGCACGTGGCTCAGCTCGTGGGCGAGCACCGCTTCCACCTCCTCTTCGCTCAGAAGCTCAAGAAGCCCCTCCGTCACGGCGACTGCCGCGTGACTCGGGTTGCGTCCCGTGGCGAAGGCGTTGGGGACCTGTTCGGGGATGATATAGACCTTTGGCATCGGCACCCCCGCCTTCCGGGCGAGGCGGCGGACGATCTCCAGCAGCCCCGGAGCGCTCCGCTCGTCCACTTCGATGGCACGGTAGTGCCTGAGCACCAGTTTGTCGGAGTAGAAGTAGGAGACGAAGTTCATCACCCCGGCGATCGCCAGGGCGATCAGCATCCCCGATGTTCCGCCGAAGATCCCCCCGACCCAGACCATCAGCAGCGTCATGAGTGTCAGTAGTACGACAGTTTTGACCGCTTCCATAGATTCGTTCCTTATGATGTGGTATAGTTTAGTGATATTGACTAAAGTATACTAACAAATCAAGCTAAAGTCAACCCCTCCACCGCGGGAGTAACAGGGGAGTGTAAGGAGGAGGCAAGCTCACTCTCCCGCGGCGATCGCCGCTTCGTAGATGACACCGTCGATCCCCGCTTCGGCCGCCGCTTCCATCTCCGCTTCGTCCGAGATGGGCAGGAGGATCTTGGCGTCGAAGAGGTAGGTTTCGGCGATCTTCTGCAGCTTCGGCGCCAGCTTTGCATCGGCGAGGATATAGGTGGCATGCAGCGTGTTGGCCAGGAGGGCGTCGGTGATCGTTTCGGCCATGACGGCGTAGGGGATCCGCTGTTCGTAGCAGTGCCTGGCGATCTCTTTGGCGCCGCCGAAGGGGCCGAGCCAGAGGGTGCCCGAAGGGGGGGTCCGTTCGATCTCGTCGATCGATTCGACGTAGTGGAGCGGTTCGAAGGGGATGTCGGGATGGCCGAGGATGATCATCGCTTCACCCCCGCGCACTCTTTGGAGCAGTAGTAGTGACCCCCGACGATGATCGCCTCTTTGGAGCTGACGAAGGTACCGCACTTTTCGCACTCGACCATGATCTCTTCGTCGATCCCGGGTCTACGCGCTTCGGCTTCGCCCCGCTCTTTGCGACGTTTCTGCAGGGCGGGTTTTTTGATCAGAAAGAAGTAGACGGCGGCGATGACGGCGACGGTGAGGAGAATCTTCAGCATCGGAACGGTTCCTTTATCCAGAGATAGTTTCGTCTGCCCCGGGAGATCAGCTCGATCCGGCACGACTCGAGCCCCTCGATCTCTTCGAACACCCGCTCTCCTTTGTAGAAGAGGAGTTGGGAGTTTTGTGCGACGAAGGGGCGGCTCCATTCGATCAGTTTCGCCGTATCGGCGACGGCGCGGGAGGTGATGAGCGCATATGGCCGCGTGTCGAGCGATTCGATGCGCTTCGCTTCGACCCGGACCCGCTCCAGCTTCAGTTCGCGGACGACGTGGCGCAAAAAGGCGGCCCTTTTGTGCAGCGGTTCGCAGAGGGTCGATTCGGTCCGGGGAAGGGCGATGGCCAGGACCATTCCCGGAAAACCGGCGCCGGTGCCGATGTCGAGCAGACTCTCCGGTTCGGGCAGAAAGGTCAGAGGCCAGAGCGAATCGAGCATCTGCTCCGCGATCGCTTCCCGTGTTTTGGCACCGGTGAGGTTGTGAATGCGGTTCCACGCCTGCAAAAGAGTGGCGAAAGCCTCCAGCCGATCCGCGATTTCCGGACTCTGGGCGATGGCCGGGATCTCTTCGTAGCGCCCGATCGTGACGGATCTCATCTAGAGCAGGTGTCCCATCTTCCGTTTTTTCGTCTCGAGGTAGGCTTCGTTGTGGGGGTTTGGCTCCACGACGATCGGAATCCGTTCGACGATCTCGATCTGCGAAAGACTCTCGATCTTTTTGGGATTGTTGGTCAAAAGGCGGATCTTTCGTATGCGAAAATGGCCGAAGATCCGCTCCACCATCTCGTAGGTGCGCTCGTCGGCCGAAAATCCGAGCTGGTGGTTGGCCGCCACCGTGTCGAGTCCCCGATCCTGGAGCGCGTAGGCGTTGACCTTGTTCAAAAGGCCGATGTTGCGTCCCTCCTGTCGCAGGTAGATCACCATCCCCCCCTGGCTCTGGATCATGTGCAGGGCGAATTCGAGCTGATCGCCACAGTCGCACTTGCTGCTGCCGAGCGCGTCACCGGTGAGGCATTCGGAGTGGACGCGTACGATCGGCGTTTCGGGGAGCGGATCGGTAAAGATCGCCAGGTGCTCTTTGAAACAGCCGCTCTCCATCCTCTCCTTGAAAGCCTGGATTCTGAAGGTTCCGAACTTCGTCGGAAGGGTGGCGGTGTCGGAGATCTCAACGTTCATTCGTAACTTTTCCTCAACTTTTGGTAAAATACTGGCTTTCCGCAATGATCGAGAGTCCATGTCCGCCCGATGCAGGCAGGGGTTTTGGAACGGACTTTCGATTGCGATTATATCATACCGTAAGGGGCTGGCCATGTTCACACGATTCAGACGCAAACGACTCCATCCGGTGCTCAGGGATCTTGTCCGCGAAACGGTCATGACCCCCGACGACTTCATCTACCCTCTCTTCATCCGCGGCGGCGAAGGGGTGCGAAACGAAGTCGCCTCGATGCCGGGGGTCTTCCAGATGAGTATCGACGAGGCCGTCAAGGAGTGCGAAACGCTCAAGTCGCTGGGAATCGGCTCGATCATCCTCTTCGGGATTCCCGACATCAAGGATTCGGTCGGCAGCGACGCACTCTGCGAACACGGCATCATCGCGACGGCGCTGCGGAGACTGCGGGAGGCGCACCCGGATCTGCTGATCGTCACGGATCTCTGTTTTTGCGAATATACCGACCATGGCCACTGCGGCGTGCTCAACCCGAAGCTCCAGACGGTCGATAATGATCTCACCCTCGAAAATCTCGCCAGGCAGGCGATCGTCCACGCCAAGGCGGGTGCCGACATGATCGCGCCGAGCGGGATGATGGACGGGATGATCACCGCGATCCGCGAGGGGCTCGACGCGGCGGGCTTTTCGCATATCCCGATCATGAGCTACTCGACGAAGTTCGCCAGCGCCTACTACGGACCGTTTCGCGACGTGGCGGAGTCGAGTCCCAGCTTCGGGGACCGCCGAAGCTACCAGATGGATCCGGCCAACCGCCGCGAAGCGGTACTCGAGAGCCTCGCCGACGAAGAGGAGGGGGCCGATATCCTGATGGTCAAGCCCGCGCTCGCCTATATGGATATCATCCGCGATATCCGGGAAGCGAGCCGGCTGCCCCTGGCGGTCTACAACGTCAGCGGCGAATACAGTATGCTCAAGATGGCGGCCCGCGCCGGCGTCATCGAGTACGAGAAGGTGATGATGGAGACGCTGCTGGGCTTCAAACGGGCCGGTGCCGACATTGTCATCACCTACCATGCGAAGGAAGCGGCGGAGATTTTGAACCGGTAGGCGACGCGGTAGAAGGAACAACGATGAGACATTTTCTGACACTAAAAGATTTTACGAAAGAGGAGATCCTGGAGATGATCGCCCTTGGCCTGCGCATCAAGGCGGAGGTCAAGGCGGGGCGTTTCACGCCCTATCTTCAAAACCAGGTGCTGGCGATGATTTTCGAGAAGAGCAGCACCCGCACGCGGGTCAGCTTCGAGACCGGGATTTTCCAACTCGGCGGCACCGGCCTCTTTCTCTCCTCCCGCGATATCCAGCTCGGACGCGGCGAACCGATGCGCGATACCGCCCGGGTGATCTCCAGAATGTGCGACCTGGTGATGATCCGCACCTACAGCCAGAAGAAGCTCGAGGAGTTCGCCGACTTTTCGCAGGTGCCGGTGATCAACGGTCTGACCGACGAATACCATCCGGTGCAGCTGATGGCCGACTACATGACGATGATCGAGCACGGCAAAGAGAGAGATCCCGTCGTCGCCTACGTGGGTGACGGCAACAATATGGCCCATAGCTGGCTGATGCTCGCCTCCAAACTCGGATTTACCCTGCGGATCGCCACCCCGAAGGGGTACGAGTGCGATGCCGGGGTGGTGGCGGACGCGGCCGAGTTCGCCCGACACAGCGGGGCGGTCATCGAGTTCACCGACGATCCGGCCGACGCGGTGGCGGGGGCCGATGTGGTGACGACCGACACCTGGGTTTCGATGGGGGACGAGGAGGAGAAGGAGAGACGGCTCAAAGAGTTTTCAGGCTATACCGTGGACAGAAAGATGATGGATCTCGCCCGTGCCGATGCGATCTTCCTGCACTGCCTGCCCGCCTATCGCGGCCTGGAGGTGAGCGAGGAGGTGTTCGAGGGTGAACAGAGCGTCGTCTTCGACGAGGCCGAAAACCGGCTCCACGCCCAGAAGGGTGTGATGGTCTGGCTCGACGGGAAGCGCAAAGAGGGCTGAATGGAGAACGATATGAAAAATCTCAAAAACCTGCCGACCGAGCAGCAGTTCAAGGAGATCGATGCCGTGGCGCAGAAGCTCGGGATGCCCAAACCGACGGAGCGCCCGGTCATTCAGATACTTCCCGGGGAGAGCGAGGGGCGAAAGGTGCTCGAACTCAAACGGGGAAGCTGGAGCGATGCGCAGCCCTGGTTCGTCATCGACGAAGAGGGGCGCCTGCTGGTCCTCTCGACGGCCGAATCGATGATGGGGATCATGAACTCGTTGCAGCATATGGGCGAGGAGGTCTTCAAGGCGCGTCTCGAGCGGGCGATCGCCAAGGAGCTTCCGATCGACTTCCACGATGTCTGGGTCGTGGCGATGCACGAGTTGCAGCAGCGTCTCAAAGAGGGTTCCAAGTCGCCCCAGAGTCTCGATCTCGAGGCGCTGGTCAAAGGCATCAAGCGCAGACACCCCAACCTCTTCTACTCCCTCAAGGATCTGCAGCTCGACGAGGAGTAGCCCCCTCCTCATTCCGCCCATAGATCGAGAAGATAAGAGCCCGTTAACCGTTCGATAATATATCAAAATAATTGAACAAACAGATCAATAAATTTGAATCATTTAAGGGCACATTCATCTAAATTGAATTATAAATAGTAATGAAAATATCGAAGGAGATATTATGAATTACTATAAACGATTCTCTCTTTTTCTGTCAGCTTCCTTGATGACGGCGCTCGCTTGCGGCCCGGCACACGCCTCCCAAAGACCGCAGGAGGCCGAAATGAGCGCCTATCCCAGCGATCCTCCCTTCGCCCTTACCCGGTTGAAGCCGTCGAAAACGGCAAAAGGGTACTACGAGCCGCTGAACCTCTACAACATTTTCGTCAACTACGAACTGGGGATGCACTGTGTCGGCTTCGATATGAGCTACTGCTGTGTCATCCCCCCCTACAACTCGATCCAGGCGCAGGTGGTCCGATCCGGAAGCGGAGGAGGCACGCCGCGACTGCTGAGTCCGTTCGACGGGGTGAAGCTCTACTACTACACGAAAGACAACTCCTACAGCGAAGGGAACAAGATGCGCTACTGGTCGGTCGCCAAGGATGTCGACGGCGACGGCCACTTCGATTCGCCGGGAGACAACATGGCCAACTATGTCTGGACCCATCTGTATATCTACAAAGATCTGGAGGGGACGCTGCCGTCCGGGGCCAAAGAGGCGGATCGGCTGCGGATCGGTCGCCAGATCAGGGTCCGTTACGATTCGGGTCCCAGCGGCAAGCCGATGGCCGGGGGGTATATGGAGTACGCCGATCGTGACGGCTCCAACGTCGTCTTTACCGACACCCTCGTACCGGGGGTGAAAAATGTGCCTCTGACGCTGACCGCATCGTATCTATGGGACGCGCTGGGTCTTCCGCTGACCGCCTTCAACGACAGTCGCCGAAAAGGAACGATCCGTTCGGTGACGGAGACCGACTTTCAGCCCTACCAGTACTCCGCGGTGCAGCTGCATACCACCGACGGCAAACCGATACTCGATGCGAGGAAGCGTGTGATCGAGTATTTCGGCACCAACCCGGTCGATATCCCCAACTGCTACGCCTGCCACTCCCGTGAAGGGAAAGCGGCCGTGATGGCGCGTGAAGAGGGGCTGGCCCTCTCCGACAAGGAGTACGCCTACTGGAAGAGTTACCCCGATACGAGCGAATATATGGCGAGGCTGGCCGAATCCTCGATCAATATCCTCTCGCTGCACGATGCCCACCACGGGACGAAGTTCCTCTCCGACTACAAGCCCGACGCCCCCGGAAACCGGCTCGGGAAGGTAGGGCCCGTCAACTGTGCCGACTGCCACGGCGACAATATCTCCGGCAACCTCCAGGCCCCGAGACCGACGGCGACAGGATACAGGAGCGTCAAGGCCAAACCGCTGACCGAGGCGATCCACGGTTTCCACCTGGCGGTGGTACCGATGCCCGACGCGGCGGGTCGGAGCCAGTCGTGCCAGGCGTGCCACCCGACCCATTTCCAGGACCCCTCGATGAACGACGACACCAATCCGTTCAGGGTCTTCGACCGGTACGGCAGGGCGCGCTTTTCGAACAAGGATGTGCGCGAAAGCGGAGGCGGCTGCTACGTTCGCCGTGACGCTCACTCCAACCCCGAAGCCGAGCCCCCCTTCTTTCTCAACGCCTACGGCAAATATCTGCGGCGGGAGGTGAGTATGAAGGACGAGAAGGGGCGACCGCTTCGGAAAGGGCGCGGACTCTACTGCACCAACTGCCACAACAAGGTGGCGCAGGCGATGTACGCCACCGACGACCTGAATCGGGCCCAGACCCTCGAGGGGCGTACCCTGCGCAACCGTCCGCTGGATGAGATCGTCGCCGTGCTGAGCGGAGGGAGCCTGGAGCGTTTCGCCGCTCTGGCCGATCCGAAGACGACGGGTGAAAACGAGGTGCTGAAATTCTACACCGAGCACAAGGCGGCGACCCTGGTCAAAAATCTCTCGCCCAAAGGACTCGACCTCAAGCCGTGGAACCATCCGGAGGGGGATGCGGTCCCCTACGACGCGGTCTCCGCCGGCAGCGACTGGTGGCTGAGCGCCAGCGAACCCCACTGTGCCGACTGCCATCTCGCCCCCTTCGTCGAGAGTCTCGGCGGCGACTACTTCCCCATCGACCAGCCGAACAAACTCTCTCTCTACCGCTACTCCAAAGCCCACGGCGATATCGCCTGCCAGAGCTGCCACGAGTCGGTCCACGGCCTCTACGCCACCCGCTACGACGGTCCGGAGCGAAGTGTCGACAGAACCACCCACGAGCAGGCGCTGCAGTACAGTCCCGACGGGAGCTACGCCGGCCCCGTCACATGTGCGGCCTGCCACACCGTCAACCGCAGCGGTGTCCCGATCGAACTGGCGGGAACCCCCTACGAAAAGGACTACTGGGCTTCCGTGACGCTGGCCCACTTCATGCGTTCGGGCGATCAGAAGCTTTCGGTGAAGGAGCTGATCGAAAAGTACCCCTACGAGAGCTCCAGGCGCGTCGTCCAAAAGGGGTGGGAGTAGGCGCCGGATCCTTCCGCCTCTGTGCGGAGAGAGGAGATTTCGGAAACTATTCGCCCCGGTTTAGCGCTTATTTATCGAAAGTATGGAAAAATGCACCAATTTAACAGGCGTCGTCGTCTCCTCCTTCGACGGCCCCTGCGACAGGAGCGGTCTCAGACATGATAGATTTCAAACAGTTCATCAAATACTCCAAGCCGGGACCGAGGTACACGAGCTACCCGACGGCGGTGGAGTTCAGCGAAGCGTTCACCTACGACAGATACGTCGAAAAACTCAAGAGCCGCGACGCCTCCAAACCCCTTTCGATCTACATCCACCTTCCATTCTGCCGTAGCGCGTGCTACTTTTGCGGCTGTAACGTCGTCTTCACCTCCAAGGAGGAGAAGAAAGTACGCTATATCGACTATCTCAAAAGAGAACTCGAAATTCTCGCGTCGACGATGGAGACCTCCAGCGACGTGGTGCAGTTCCACTTCGGCGGCGGTACGCCCACGTTTTTCAGCGCCGAACAGCTCGACGAGATCATGACGACGGTCAAAGGCCACTTTCCCAACTTTACCGACGACGCCGAAGTGAGCTGCGAGATCGATCCGCGCTTTTTCAACGAAGAGCAGATGAAGGTGCTCAAAAAGCATGGCTTCAACCGCATCAGCTTCGGGGTGCAGGATTTCGAACCCGTCGTCCAGCAGGCGGTTCACCGCATCCAGCCCTACGACATCACGAAAGCGGCGGTGGATCTGGCCCGCCGATACGGGATCGAGAGTATCAATATCGACCTGATCTACGGCCTGCCCTACCAGACGCTCGAGAGTTTCAAAAAGACCCTCGAACTCGCCCGATCGCTCGATCCGGACCGGCTGGCGGTCTTCAACTACGCCCATGTGCCGTGGCTCAAAAAGACGATGCGAAAGCTCGACGAGACGACGATTCCGACCCCGGATGTGAAGCTCGCGATTTTGCAGTATACGATCGACTACTTCACGGGCAACGGCTACCGGATGATCGGCATGGACCATTTCGCCAAACCCGACGACGAACTTTTCCAGGCGATCGAAAAAGGGGAGCTGCACCGGAATTTCCAGGGGTATACCACCCGCGGCGGTGTCGACCTGATCGGTATCGGGCTCACCAGCATCGGTGAGGGGGAGGAGTACTACGCCCAGAACCACAAGGACCTGCCCGAGTACGAGGCGGCGATCGACGCGGGAAAACTCCCATTCTGGCGCGGTGTCGAACTCAACGAAGACGATCGTATCCGCAAAGCGGTGATCATGGACCTGATGAGCAACTTCAAACTGGATATCAGGAAGATCGAAAAAGCGTTCGGCATAGATTTCAAAAGCTACTTCGCCGATGCCCTCGAAGAGCTTCGCCCGATGGTCGAAGAGGGGCTGGTGCAGATCGGTGACGACGCCATCACCGTCTCCCAGACCGGAACGCTGGTGATCCGGAACATCGCCATGCCGTTCGATGCCTATATGCAGAAGCACAAAGAGAGCAAAAAGACCTTCAGCAAGACGGTCTGAGTCTTTGAGAACGGAGCGTGAACAAGTGAATATCCTATCGGGAAAAGAGGAGTGTCGTGGCTGAATCCGGCAATCTGTTCGAATATACGAAAATAAGCGACGACTGCATCAAGTGCGGAAAGTGTATTCCTGTCTGTACGATCCACCAGATCCATCCCGACGAGACGACGAGCCCACGAGGTTTCATCGATCTGCTGGGAGCGCACGAGCGGGGAGAGCTGGAGCTCGACAGAACGGCGAAGGAGATCTTCGAGAGCTGTTTTCTGTGCACCAACTGCGTCGATGTCTGCCCCAATTCGCTGCCGACCGACATGGTGATCGAGGAGGTGCGCCGGGAGATCGCCGAAACCTACGGCATCGCCTGGTTCAAACGCCTTTTTTTCTTCCTGCTGCGCCACCGTCGGATCATGGATCTCGCCAGCAAGCTCGGCTATGTCTTCAAGTCGTGCGCCGTCAAAAGCGACGAGAGACGGGGCGGGCTGATACCGCGCTTCGATCTTCCGATCATCAAGAAGGACCGCCTCCTTCCGAGCATGGCGAGCACAAGTGTCCTCAACTCCTACAAAGAGCGCCTCGATCATGGCGGAAAGGGGCGTGTCGCGATCTTCATCGGCTGCCTGGCCAACTACAACTATACCGGTATCGGCCACTCGCTCGTAAAGATTCTGCGCGAACTGCAGATCGACGTCTTTTTCGCCAAAGACCAGAAGTGTTGTGCCGCACCCGCCTACTTTACGGGTGATTTCGACACGGTCGATGCGCTTTCGAAGAGAAATATCGAGTATTTCGAAAGCTTCATCGACGAAGTGGATGCGATCATCGTACCGGAGGCGACCTGTTCGGCGATGATCAAGCACGACTGGGCCATCTTTTTCCGCAACCGTGGCGAAGAGGGGTGGGCGAAACGGGCCGAGAAACTGAGCGAAAAGATCTTCATGGCGACCGAATGGCTCGCCAACAATACCCGGCTGCCCGAGCTGCTGAAGGAGAGGGGTGCGCAGAGCGACCTGCTGGTCACCTATCACGATCCGTGCCACGCCCGGAAGGTGCAGGGCGTCTATGAAGAGCCGCGCGTGCTGATCGGGCAGAATTACGAGCTCAAAGAGATGAGCGATCCCAACCGCTGCTGCGGATTCGGCGGCGTGACGATCCAGACCGAGAGGTTCCATCTCGCCGAAGCGGCCGGAAAACCGAAAGCGGCGATGATCGGCGAGACGGGAGCCGATGTGGTCGCCTCCGAGTGCAGCGCCTGTCGGATGCAGCTGAGCAATGCACTCTATCAAGCCGATACGAAGGCGATCTTCAAAAACCCGATCGAACTGATCGCCGACGCGTTGGAAAGGGGAAAAGATGGGTAGATCTACCGCACTTCTGTTTTTGTTTTTTGGCATCCTCTTCTTCGCCGGATGCGCACCGCAGGTACAGCCGTCGGCCGCCACCAAACAGGAGGCGTGCAGTCAAAAACTCTACAATCACGAGTGGCGGCTCGTGATGATCGACAACGAGGAGGTACGCGTACCAAAGCCCGTCTTCATCCGATTCCGTGCCGATGGAGGTTTCGGAGGCTTCGGAGGGTGCAACAGCTTCTTCGGCGACGCGGCCATCACCGAAACGGCGATCGAGTTCGTGAGGCTCGGGTCGACCCGGCGGGTATGCAGCGGTATGGAGGGGGAGGTGGAGCGCCACCTTTTCCATATGCTGAAGGGGACGAAGTGGTGGCAGTTCGACGAGACGGAGGATCTGGTGATCTTCGATGACGAGCACCGGCTCGTCTTCGAAAAAAGCGGCGCATGATGGAGTATTGGCGGCACATCTACGAACACTTCGATCCGATCGCCTTCACCCTCGGGCCGATCAAGGTCCACTGGTACGGCATCATGTACGTGCTGGCCCTGCTGACGGCGCTCTACGCCGCCAGGCGTTACGTCAGGGTCGACCGCTACCCCGTCGACGACAAGAGACTCGAGAGCTACTTCATCTATGTCGAGATCGGGGTCATCCTCGGAGCGAGGCTCGGCTACATCCTCTTCTACGATCCCCACACCCTCTACTATCTGACCCATCCGTGGCAGATCTTCAACCCCTTTCATGGCGGTACCTTCACGGGAATCAGCGGAATGAGCTACCATGGTGCGGTACTCGGGTTCGTCATCGCCACCTGGCTCTTCGTGCGCCGGAGCAAAACCTCTTTTTGGATGTGGATGGATCTGGTGGCCCTGAGCGTGCCGGTGGGGTATCTGTTCGGGCGGATCGGCAACTTCCTGAACCAGGAGCTCGTCGGACGGGCGACCGACATGCCGTGGGGGATCTACGTCAACGGGACACTCCGCCACCCCTCCCAGCTCTACGAGGCGTTTCTGGAGGGGGTCGTGATCGCGGTCGCCCTTCTGATCTACCGCAAACGGCAGCGCTTCGAAGGGGAGCTGATCGCCCTCTATGCGATCCTCTACGGTGTCGCACGCTTCGTCGCCGAGTTCTGGCGCGAGCCCGACATTCAGCTCGGATACATCTGCTGCGGCTGGATGACGATGGGGCAGCTGCTCTCGCTCGCCATGATCGCCGCGGGAGCTTTCGGATACCGGCTGCTCGCCAGGCGGGGGAAGCGGCCCGCTACTGCTCCGTCAAAGCCTTGACGAGAGGTTCGAGGGTTTCCATCGGAACGAAGCCCGGCAGAATCTTGACGGCACTTCCGTTTTTGTCGAAGATCACCGAAAAGGGGAGTGATCCGGTCCAACCTGCGCGCTGGGCGATATAGCTTGTGAAGTCGTAGTTGTCGTTCGACTCGTAGATCGGGTAGTTGAAGTGGAAGCGGTTTTCAAGACGCGAGCGTTCGCCGAGTGTCATCGGCTGCTGTGCGTGGATGGCGACGACCTGGAACTTTTTGCCGTACCGTTTCTGAAGCTCCACCAGGTCGGGAATCTCCTTCATGCACCATTTGCAGTGCTTGCCGAAGAAGTTGAGCAGCACCACCTTCTGTCCGTACTCCCTGATACGGATGCCGTTGGGTGTCTCCTCGACGTGAAGGGTCGGAGCTCCGTTGGCCTTGAGCGTGAAGGTGGCTGCGGCCGTTTCGGCCGAGAGGGGTTGCAGGAGCACGAGCCCGATCAGGGCCGTGCACCAGAGTAGCGTTTTTTTCATATCTCTTCCTTTGGTGTGGATTGCAGTTGATCGTAGAGTTTGAGGATCGCGATGAAGAGCGTCGTGATCGCCGGGCCGATGATCATCCCCCAGAACCCGAAGGTGGCCAGCCCCGCGATGATCGAGAAGAAGACGAGAATCTCGTTGAGGGCGTTGGTCTCCTTGAGGAGCTTGTAGTCGATCTCCTTGATGATCATCGGTTTGATGAAGGTATCGGCGATGATCGAGATGACGACGATCGAGTAGAGGGCGACGATGATGGCCGCGCTCGCCCCCTGGGTGCTCCACAGATAGAGCGAAACGGGCACCCACATCAGCGCCCCTCCGACGACCGGCACCAGCGAAGCGAAGCCGTAGAGAATCCCCAGCAAAACCGCGTCGAGGCCGAAGAAGAGGACGACGGCCGCGAAGAGCGCCCCTTCGAAGATGGCGGTGACGAGGATCGAGAAGAAGACGACTCCCATCGAGTTGGAGAGCTCGTTGAAGAGCAGCTGCGTCTGGGCCGTGTCGAGCGGGAGGATCCGCTTGATGAAGTGACCTACGGGCTCGCCGTAGAAGTAGGCGAAAAAGAAGAAGATGAGAATCAGCACCATATCCTTGAAAAAGACGGCGCTGTGGGCGGCCATCGTCCCCAGGAAGGCGCCGGCGCTCTTGAGGTAGCTGTTGATGTGCTGTTCACTGAAGATGTTGGCGATGGCGTCGTGGATCGTCGCCGGGTCGATCTGGAACTGTTCGAGCCACTCGGCGGGGAGGGTGACCGACTGCAGGAACTGCTCGATCTTTCGCATGTGCATGTGGATCTCGTTGGCGTCGATGTTGGCAACCAGGATCGCCGCGGCGTTGATGAGGTAGACCAGAGGTGCGAAGAAGATCGCCCCAAGCAGCAGGGTCATCAGGGCGCCGATCTGCCACCGTTTCCGAACCTTTTTGCCCACTTTTCGGGCGATCCCCTGGGTGGCGAGCATCAGGAGGATGGCGATGGCGATCGCCTGGACGAAAGGTTCGTAGACGAGGTAGAGAAAGTAGCCCGACACGAGCAGCAGGAGAATGATGAAGTGCTGCGGTTTCAAAGAAGGGTCCCCTGGGCGTTTGGCGAGAGCCGGAAGTGTTCGTAGGTTTTCGGAGTGGCGATGCGCCCGCGTGCGGTCCGTTCGATGAAGCCGTTGGCCAGGAGGTAGGGTTCGATCACATCCTCGATCGTTCCTTCGTCTTCGCTCAGGGCCGCCCCGATCGTACCGAGTCCCAGCGGCTTCCCTTTCGCCTCCACCAGGAGCCTGAGCAGCTTGATGTCGAGTTCGTCGAAACCCTCCTCGTTGACGCCGAGCTGATCGAGGGCGAAGCGGGTCCGTTCGAGGTGGATGACGGATTCGTTTTCGACTTCGGCAAAATCCCGTACCCGCCGCAGGAGCCTGAGTGCGATTCGGGGGGTGCCCCGGCTCCGCCTGGCGATCTCCAGCGCCGCATCGGCGTCACACGGCTTTTCGAGCTTCTCGGCCGCCTGGCGGACGATCGTCGCCAGCTCCCTGGATTGGTAGAACTGCATCCGAAAGTGCATTCCGAAGCGCTCTCTGAGGGGATTGGAGATCATCCCGGCGCGGGTCGTGGCGCCGATGAGGGTGAAGCGCGGCAGGTCGAGCTTGATCGTCTGGGCGGCGGGACCGCTGCCGATGATGATATCGAGGCGGTAATCCTCCATCGCCGGATAGAGGATCTCTTCGATCGCCGGCGAGAGGCGGTGGATTTCGTCGATGAAGAGGATGTCCCCCTCTTCGAGATTGGTGAGAATGGCGGCCAGATCGCCGCTCTTTTCGATCATTGGCGCGGCCGTCACCTTGATGGCGCTCTCCATCTCCGTGGCGATGAGGTAGGCGAGGGTTGTCTTTCCAAGCCCCGGGGGGCCGAAGAAGAGGACGTGGTCGAGGGCTTCGGAGCGCCGCTTGCTCGCTTCGATGAAGACCCGAAGATTCTTTTTGATCTGCTCCTGTCCGACATACTCGTCCCACCGCCCGGGCCGCAGGCTCGCTTCGTAGCTGTTTTCGTAGTCGAACTTCTCGATCTCGACCATCCTCTCCATCAGAGGCGTCTCCTTTCCGGATGCCGCTTTCGCCGGATCGTCTCTTTTGCGCCGTTGCTCTCCATCTTCGACTCCCGAATCATCGATAGCAGTGCTCCTCGCCGGGGAAACGCCCCTCCCGAACGTCCGCTCCATATCGCCGCACCGCCTCTTTCACCAGCGCGGCACCCTCGAGATAGCGCTTGACGAATTTGGGCCTGAAGGCTTCGAAAAAGCCCAGCATGTCGGACCAGACCAGGACCTGGCCGTCGGTCTCCCTCCCGGCACCGATGCCGATGACCGGAATCGAGACCGTTTCGGTGACGGCACGGCCCAGTTCGGGGGTGACCCCTTCGACGACGATGCAAAACGCTCCCGCCTCCTCGATCGCCTTCGCATCGGCCAGGACCCGGGCGAAACTCTCCTCGTCCCGCCCCTGCACCCGGTAGCCCCCCTCGCTTCGGACCGACTGGGGCATCAACCCCACGTGGCCCATGACCGCGATGGCGTTTTCGACCAGGTGACGCACCAGTTCCGCACGACTCTCGCCCCCTTCGATCTTGACGGCGTCGGCGCGGGTGCGGCGAAAGACTTCGACGGCGTTGGCAAGAGCATCTTCCCTGGTGTTGGTGGTTCCAAACGGCATGTCGCAGACGACGAAGCTCTCCGGGGCGCCGTTGCAGACGGCACGCGTATGGTAGATCATCTGCTCGAGGGTCGCCGAAAGGGTGTCGGGTTCACCGAGGAAGCTCATGTTGAGGCTGTCTCCGACGAGCAGCATGTCGACCCCGTCGGAGAAGAGCGATGCAAAAAGGGCGTCGTAGGCCGTGACCATCGTCAGTTTCCGTTCCCCTTTCGCCCTCTTCAACGAGGCGATCGTCTCCTTTTTTCGCATCCCCACCCTTTGGCTTGAAGTGGTACGATTCTATCCAAAAAATGGTATAATTGCAATCAAACGAGGAGGCGAGCATGGGCATCCGCAACCGGCTGGAGAGGGAGTTCGACTACGACATCGTCGACGAATTCCTCGACCATTTCGACGTCATGACGGAGGTGATGGAGCCCACGATCATCGCTTTGGAAGACGAAGAGCGGAGGATCGAGAAGATCAACGAACTCTTCCGGCTTTTCCACAACATCAAATCGGCCTCGTCGTTTCTGAAGATCGACCGGGTGCATCTGCTCTCCGAGCTGGCCGAAGAGACGATGGAGCGGTTACGGGACGATCCCTCCGCCGTCTCGGAGGATCTGATCGACTGGCTGCTGCTCGTAAGCGACCAGTTTCGTGCCTGGTACGGCGAGATCTCCAGCGACGGGGAGCTCGAAGATATCGACCCCAAAATTCTGCTCGTTCCCAAGATAGGATAACCGTTTGAAAAGACTCGTGGCATATATTACGACCGGATACCCCGATCGGAGCTTCACCGTCGATCTGGCGCTCTCCCTGAAAGAGGCGGGCGTCGATTCGCTGGAGCTGGGGATCCCCTTTTCCGATCCCGTCGCCGACGGTCCCGTGATCGAGGCAGCGAACCTCCTGGCTCTGAAAAATGGGTTTACGATGAACGATCTGCTGGAGGTGAGCGAAAGGGTCGCACCGCAGATCGATACTCTCTGGATGGGCTATTTCAACCCCTTCTACCATAAAGGGGTCGACTATTTTCTCCAAAAGGCGAGGGCGTACGGCGTCAGCGGTTTCATCATTCCGGATCTTCCCCACGAGGAGGGGGCGCTCTACCGACCCATGTTCGACGAGAAGGGGATCGCCCTGATCGAGTTCGTCGCACCCACCGATCCGCCGGAGCGGATCGCGAAGATCGTGAAGGGCGCCAGAAAGTTCATCTACATGGTCGCCTATGCCGGTATCACGGGGGAGGGAAAGAGTGAGTCGCTCCAGGAGACGATCGAGGCGGTCCGGGCCCATACCGATACGCCGCTCTATATCGGGTTCGGTGTCGACGAAAAGACGGCGAAGGAGAAGGCCGTAGGAGTCGACGGCGTGATCGTCGGCAGCGCTTTCGTACGGATTTTGCTTAAAGAAAACTTGACAAAAACGGAAAAGATCGATAAAATATCTACACTTGCCCGTTCGATCAAGGAGAAGATCAACGAGTAGGCGTTGTTTGCGCGCTTGAGACGATGGGGTTGACTTGGCTTCGACAGGAGCAGGTGAACTTCGGCTGCATGTCGGGTTGGACATCCCGTCACCACTGTCCACATTGCAATAAACGCAAACAACACAGATTACCGCCCCGCTTACGCCGTAGCGTAAGTCTAACCCTTACTTGGGGCTGCTCCCTCCGCCGACGCCATATAGGCGGATTTCGGGAGTATCACACCTATATGGCTATACCTGCGGTGTGCCTCGTCCGCAGGCGAACTTTCGAGGCTCGCACGGCGTAGCTTTGGACATTGCGCGAAGCCGTGTCAAACCAAGCAATGTCGTCTAAGCATGTAGACGCCGAAGGTCGCTTGTTTCTGGACAGGGGTTCGATTCCCCTCAACTCCACCACCACTCTTCCCTTCATCCATACCGGAAAATCATCGCTCCCATTCGACCCATAAGCGCAATTCAGGCCGACATTCTATCCAGTTCCTTCACCATTTTCGTAAAGAAGACTTCAAGAAGCGATTGGAACCCATCTCAACGATCCCAAGATCGGCAAGGGAGGCGATCTTGTTCCCTGTCGATGCGCGTGTGGCTGGAGATCTTCTACCTTGCGATGATGCCTCTTGCGGTGTGATGGGGGTCTTTGAGACGGGCTCTAGAAGCGATACCGGCAGGAAAGATCGGCTCCCAGAACCGATGGGTGCCTCAGGTCGTTGGCACGAAGGGAGAGAGAGAGGGCTCCATAGGCGATTTTCAGGGCGACACTACCAAAGCGGCTTTCGTAGGAGAGGCTGCTTTGAAGACCGCTTTTGAACCGGTGCCGGAGGCGGGCGTAGGGGAAGGCGTACCCTTTTACCCAGTCCGACCCGGCTGCGACGAGCGTATGGGGTTCGAAGGCGAAGGAGGCTTCGGTGCGCCACTTTCTGTAGAGTCTCTGGATGGCGTCGATGGACTTTTCGACACCCGATACGGTAGGGTTGTAGACGACAAAACCGTTCTCGTCGTAACTCTTGTTGGCGGAGCCGATATCGACATGACTGTAGGGAAGATTTCTCCAGTGGATCGCCCCCGCCAGATCGTTGCATAGAAGGTCGAATCCGAAGCGGTTGCTGCGCCACTGCACCGAGAGGTGCGACGAGTAACCGTACCCCTCCGGTCTCTCCACATGGAGGGTGTAGAGGTAGTTTTCGCTGTAGCGGTAATCGGAGACGGCGCTGAAGTCGTAATCTTTCCGGGAGTTCGCCGTCGCCTCTCCATAGAGATACCCATCCTGTACGTTGCGCCCTCTGAGAAGTTCGATCCCCACTCCGATGTGAAGTGTGCCGTAGGGTGTCGCAATCGGTTCGAACCCTTTGGCGTAGAGGAGGCCGTCGGCTTCGAATCCGTCGATCTCCAGGAGCAGATCGTAGCGCTTGCCCGGTGTGAACTCGATATCGTTGAGCTGCTGCCAGGTCAGAAGCGCGGTATCTTTATTGGTCCGGATGAAGGATTGGTGCCGGTAGGTGTATCCGAAATAGCCCCACCTCTCCGTGGAGAACCCGATATCGATTCGGCCGTCGTCGATGGCGAGGTTGGTACCCTCTTTGGGGTGGAACTCTCCCTGCCATCGATTGAAGAGATCGTGAATCGATACCGGATCGTCCGCGACGAGCGCCTCTGTTTGGAAGTGAATGGCCGCCGCCGAGTCGAGCCCGAGCGGATCGGCCATCGAGAAGAGCCCCTCCTCGGCCCCCGAAAGGGCCGAAGCGAGCAGTAGTGCCGAAAGGGCGTGCCGCATGGATGCGCTTACTGCAGGGACTCGAAGGAGCCGTCGATATACTTGATCCTCGCAATGCCCGTTTCGTTATCCAGGGTGCCCACGACACGGCCGTCTTTGCTCAGAGGTGTCGTCGCATCGTAATCGATCTCACCATCGCTGAAGATGATCGTCATCGCCAGACCGTTGCCCGAAGAGATGGAGACGTTTCCGTCGTCGGTCAACTCATTGTAGATGCCCGTGGCGTTGAGCGTCGTCATGCCGTAGACATAGGCGAGTGTGCCGCTGCTCGTACTGGTTTGGGGGTTGTATTCATAGTTCAGGTTGAGGCTCATGTCGTCAAGGCCGGAGCGCTTGAGCGTACCGCTGACGGTAACCTGGATATGTGGATCGTCGTCGACATGGTTCGGGTCGCTCAGGTTCAAGTCGGCGGCGTTGAGCAGCTTCGCGCCGATTGTTCCGTCGAGCTCGGTGCCTGTCTGGACGTTTTTAAGAACCCCTTCGAGCGTCATGGTATCGGGGATGTAGCCGCTGTTGCCGACAACCATATCGGTTTCGACATCCGTCCAGAGTGAATCGATGGTGGCCGTTCCGTTGTTGTCGCATCCGTCAAGGAAGGAGATGGAGGCGTTTTGGAAATCGGTGTATTGATACTCTTTGTCGTCGATCGTCGCATGGAAGTGTCCGTACTCATTGGTCGTGACGGTGTAGCTGCCGTTGTCTTCCATCGTGATTGTGAACGAACCGTTGGCGTAATCGATATAGCTGCTGTTGATATCGGGTGGCATGCAGCCGACGTGGCCGTCGACTACCGTCATGAACTTCTCGTCAAACCCGCCGTTGGTAGCGAGCGAGCTGTTGAGCGTATAGCCCACGCTCAACGTTCCGGTGGCGGTGTAGTTGGCATCGAGTGCCCCATCGAGAGTGATATCGGTCAGCTTGACGTAGTTGAGCGTTATCGGATCGCTCTGGTTGCTGTCGTTGAAGTCGTAGCCGATATCGGCCTTGAAGCCTTTGAGGCCAAGCAGCGTCCCGTCGGCAGTGGAGAGGTTGATCCCCGCAACGTCCAGATGGGCTCCGTCGGCGGTTTTGGTCATCGTCACGTCGGCTTTGAAGCTCTGCTGGCTCTGGGCCGTTTCATAGAGTTTCGTCGCCGGGAGCGTACCGTCGAACGTGAAGGTGAGTGTGGTAAAGCCGTTCAGGTCGATCGTGGAAGGGTCGGCCGTCGGCAGGGTGATCGTACCGCTTCCGCTTTGGGTCTGTGTGCCACCGACCGTATCGGTGATGGTGTAGCTCCAGAGAGCGGAGGAGAGATCGACGCGGGTCAGGTTTGCATCCCTTCGGTCACCGTTGGGGAGGATGACGAGCGTGACACCCGCCGTCGTCTCGTTGGCGTCGATCGCGGACTCGATGGCGTCGCCAAGATGGCCAAGAATCGTCGCTGCCAGGTCACCGTTGAGGGTCACGTTTTCAAGAAGACTCTCCATCGCTTTGGCTTCCCGGTCGAAGAGGCCGTCCGGATCGATGATGGCCTCACTCTGGGTTCGCAGGCTCTGGAAGAAGTCCTTCGCCGCCTGGACATCGTCCAAACTGCCGGCATCGTCGGGAACCTCCGGGGCGAATGTGGTGTTACTCTCCACCGCTTCGACGAAGGGGGTGGTGACATTGTTCTCCTGCATGTTCTGGGCCAGGATGGCGGTCGCATTCGAGTCGTCGCCAAGTTCACCGTCGGCGGCGTCTTCGGCGATCTCCTCGACCAGTTCCTGGATCGATACGTTCGCCTCTTCGGCCGCGGCGTGGAAGGCTTCGATCACGTCTGCGTAGATTCCCTCGGTCGGATCGGAGACGATCGGATCGGTCCCGAAGATCTGGGCTGTCGCGAGGCGGGCCTTTTCGACTTTCGTCCTATCGAGTGTCGCATTGGCGTCTCCCTCGGTCGCCATCATGAACATCACATGTGTCGAGGGTGCGACATTGACCGTGACATTTCCGTCACCCTCCACCGGGGCGGCGGAGTAGAGCAGTGTGTCGGTCGGACACGGTTTTTTCGTATTGGTGTCGGGGAAATAGAGAGACGAGTTCGCATCGCATGTGACGGAGACGACCGCGACACCTTCGAAACCGTCCACGTCGATCGTATAGGTTCCGTCGTTGCTGTCGGTCCGACCCGTCCCGATGATGCTGCCCGAAGCGCTGTTGGCGCGCACTTCGACAACGCCGTCGAGTATGAGTTCGTCGACCGCTGTACCGGTGAGTGTCGTTCCCGTTCCCGAAACGGTCGTCGGGCTTCCGCCTCCTCCTCCACATCCACTGAACATCAGTGATCCTGCCACGATCGTGGCGGCGACGAGGCTGATTCCTCCGAAATGTCTGTTCATTGTCTACTCCTGTTGAAAATTATGGGTCGAACCTATTATAGACCGATTCACTTTAATAATAAATTAAATAGATTGAAAGTGTATCTAAAAATAAATATTGATTATTAAATACAGGGGTATCGCAGGCGTTGATTGTATGAATCGGGAGCGGGTCGTATCTGTTGCGGATCTATCGTCTGGATAGAATCGGCACAAAAGAGAATCCGTTTACCCTTTTCGGGTCCGATCGGGTGTTTTGCGTATCGCACTCGGTTCCTTGGGCCGTTTTTCGGTACAATTTGCCATAGACTCCACATTTGCGAGGAGATAGGTTGATTATCAAAGAGATCCAGCAGTTTTCGGAAGTACGCCCAAAGGCTCGTGCCTATCTGTGTTACCTCCTTTCGCGGAACATCCCCAACAAAACGCCGGAGGTGACGCTCGATACGATCGTCGCGGCCCTGAAGAAGATCAAGAAGGAGGTGAGCGAGATCGATACCCTCTATGTACTCGATCCGAAGGGGCGCCAGATCGTCAACAATATCAGCCGGGTTCAGTCGTTTCGTACCGGCGAGGGGGAGAACCGGGCGATGCGGGCCTACTACTACCGGGCGGTACGGGAGAAGCGCTGTATCCTGACCGATCCGTACCCTTCGAAGATCGGGGGTGTTCTCGTCGTGACGGCGGCCTATCCGGTCTACAACGACAAAGGGCAGCTGCAGTACGTCGTCTGTGCCGACATCCCTCTCGACAAGATTCTGCGGATGGTCCACCCCGCCTCGGCGGAGACCCTTTTCGGAAGATTTTCGAAGTTCGGGTACGCGATGTTTTCGGTGGCGCTGCTGGCGGTGGCGCTGCTGCTCTTTCTCAACGGCATCAAGAGCTTTCTGACCTATGGCTTCAACTTCATCCAGATCGATATCAAGGAGATGTTCGAGGCGACGATTCTTCTGACCCTCTCGCTTGCGATCTTCGACCTGGTCAAGGCGATCTTCGAGGAGGAGGTGCTCGGTGAACACAAGAAAGGTGAGCACGACGAGATCCACAAGACGATGGTCCGGTTTCTCGGCTCCATCATCATCGCTCTGGCGATCGAAGCGTTGATGCTGGTCTTCAAATTCGCTATAATCGACCCCGAAAAACTGCAGTACGCCGTCTATCTGATCGGTGGCGTCACGATGCTTCTGTTCGGTCTTTCCTTCTATATCCGAAGTATCAAAAAAGGGGAGTGATGGTCGCTGTCATCGACTACAACATGGGCAATCTCGCAAGCGTCCGGAATGCGCTGCGAAAGATCGGTGCCGACTCGAAAGTGGTTCGCGATCCGCACGACGTGAAACGGTGCGACAGGATCCTGCTTCCGGGTGTGGGTGCCTTCGGCGATGCGATGGAGCATCTTCGTGAACGGGGTATGGACGAGGCCGTCAAAGAGTTCGCGGGTACCGGAAAGCCGATGCTCGGGATCTGTCTGGGGATGCAGCTGCTCTTTTCCAGGAGCAGCGAATTTGGAGAGCACGAGGGGCTCGGGCTGATTCCCGGCGAAGTTCTCCCTTTCGATCCCAACCTCTTCAAGACCCCCCACAAGATTCCCCATATGGGCTGGAACGAACTCTTCGTGCAGAAGGAGACACCGATCTTCGAAGGACTTCCCCGAGCGTTCTACCTCTACTTCGTCCACTCCTACCACGCCGTGACGCCAAAGGAGTATGCGATCGGTCGCACATGGTACGGCTACGAGTTTGTCAGCGCCGTGAGCAACGGCAACGTTTTCGGGATCCAGCCGCACCCGGAGAAGTCCCACGACAACGGCTTGAAAATCTTGAAAAACTTTGTTGAACATGAAGGATGATGAAATTGGAAATATTGCCTGCAATCGATCTGAAAGAGGGGAGAGCGGTCCGTCTGACCAAAGGGTTGATGGAGAGTGCCAGGGTCTACAGCGACGAACCGTGGCGCTTGGCACAGCAGTTCGAACGGATGGGTTCGAAGTGGCTCCATCTGGTCGATCTCAACGGCGCCTTCGCCGGGGAGCCAAAAAATCTGGCGCAGATCGAGAAGATCCGGAAAAACTGCGATCTGAAGATGGAGCTCGGCGGCGGTATCCGTGACGAAGAGACGATACGGCGCTATCTCGACCTGGGGATCGACCGTCTCATTCTCGGCTCGATCGCCGTCAAGGATCCCGATTTCGTCAAAGCGATGGCGGCGAAATATCCCATCGCCGTAGGGATCGACGCGATCGACGGCTATGTGGCGGTCGAGGGGTGGGCGGAGGTGAGCGCCATGAAGGCGACCGACCTGGCGAAGGCGTTCGCAGAGTGCGGTGTGGAGGCGATCATCTGTACCGATGTGGGGCGTGACGGCACGCTGGGCGGAGTCAATCTCCCCTTCACCGTCTCCATCGCCGAAGCTTCCGGTGTCGATACGATCGCCAGCGGAGGTGTGCGCGACATTGGCGATATCCGGGCGCTGCTCGAGACCGGGAAGGTGGCGGGAGTGATCGTCGGGAAAGCGTTCTACGAGGGGACGATCGACCTTGAAGAGGCGTTCGAACTGGTGGCCGCAGAGTAGATGGTACGGAGGTATCGCGGCCGTAGTGCGAAACATTAATCTTCTTTAAATGGTGCAGACGATAAAATAAGCAAAATATATTCGATCTAGAAGGATATCCATTGAAAATAATGGTCGTGGACGACAGTTCGACGATGCGTCGGATTATCAAGAATACACTGGGAAGGCTGGGATACAAGGATCTGCTCGAAGCTGAAGACGGTGTCCAGGCGTGGGAAGTGATGCAGCAGAACAAGGACGATATCGGTGTTTTGATCACCGACTGGAACATGCCCAACATGAACGGTCTTGAGCTCGTCAAGAAGGTGCGGGGCGAAGCGGCTTTCGAAGATATTCCCATCATCATGGTGACGACCGAGGGGGGAAAGGCGGAGGTGATCACCGCCCTCAAAGCGGGCGTGAACAACTATATCGTCAAGCCCTTTACGCCGCAGGTTCTGAAAGAGAAACTCGAAGCGGTGCTCGGCATCAACGACTGATGCGGGAGACCTACCACGAGCTGCGGGTGACCCCTTCGGCATACCCGGAGCACTTTCTCGATTTTCTCCAGACGCTTTTTCAGGATACGATCGAAGTGGG
>Ga0256914_1000996_pt1 | contig 26998 bp, 19 predicted proteins | sample HulkmetaG_FD_191571 | JGI IMG/M metagenome (GOLD analysis project Ga0256914, IMG submission 191571) | Hydrothermal chimney microbial communities from Main Endeavour vent field at the Juan de Fuca Ridge, Pacific Ocean - Hulk | ecosystem: Environmental > Aquatic > Marine > Hydrothermal vents ... | reverse complement strand
AACATAGGATCTGCCAAACCTGACAGCGATGAGCTGCGCCGCGTAAGGCACCACCTCATAGATATCCGGGAACCTGACGAACCCTTTGACGCGGCTGACTTTGCCTCTGCGGCCAGGCGTGCGATTGTCAGGATACGGCAGAGGGCACGCTGCCCCATACTTTCAGGGGGCACAGGGCTATACCTGAACGCCCTGCTCCAGGGACTCGCGCCGTGCAGTGGCGCACACCCTGCGCTTCGAATGACGCTCAGACGTTTCTGCCGCAAGCATGGCGAGCAGGCCCTTCACGACCTGCTGGCGAAACAGGACCCTGAGGCTGCGGCAAGACTCCACGTAAACGATACCTTCAGGGTGATCCGGGCCATAGAGGTCATATTATCCACAGGACTTCCACTGTCACAGTGGCACGAACTGCACAAGGGGAGCAGACGGTACAGCGGGATGGCCTGTATCAGAGTGGCCCTCATACGCCCCCGGGATGAACTTTACCGCAGGATTGAAACACGGGTGGACATCATGATGGAAAAAGGGTTTGTACAGGAGGTGGAAGCCATTTTGAACAGCGGATTTTCTCCTCACCTGAAACCCTTGCAGTCTCTTGGATATCGGCATATTATCCGGCTTCTTGAAGGTCGGGCCAGTATGGACGAGACAGTTGAGGCGATAAAACGTGACACAAGGCGCTATGCCAAGCGCCAGATCACATGGTTCCGTGGCCAGCGGAACATCCAGTGGTTTCATCCTGACCGGCTCCTTGAATCTGAAAATATATGGCCGCAGATAGCCCGTCGCTGCGCTGCCCTGTGAAAGTCTGATGAATATCCCTAATCTGCTCACACTCTGCCGTATTCTGCTAACTCCCATACTGGTAATCCTGCTGATAAGGCATGATTATGCAGAGGCGCTGCTGGTCTTTGCCGCTGCCGGTGTCAGTGACGCGCTTGATGGCGCCATTGCACGCCTTATGAAACAGAAGACAAGGATCGGAGCTATCCTGGACCCCATAGCAGACAAGCTCCTGCTGGCCTGCTCCTATATTACACTGGCCATAATAGGACCTGTTCCGGAATGGCTCGCAGTAATAGTGATCAGCAGGGATGTTATAATACTATTCGGCGTACTCATACTCATACTGTTTCAGGGGGGGGTTGAAATTCATCCCACCGTGCTCAGCAAGTGCACCACACTGGTACAGCTTGCCACCATATTTCTGGTGCTGGTAAACCTTGCAGCCGGCTGGGACGGACGCATATTGGATATAGCATTCTATATAACCGGCCTGTTCACAATGGCATCGGGCCTGCACTACATGTACAAGGGCATTCTCTTTCTTGGCCAGGATAACGTAAACGGACAGTAGGCCGGAGTGATCTCCCTTCCGGCCACCAGCGGATTCTGTTACCACAGGCTCCATACATCAAAAACCATTATATAGACCACAAGGCACAGATTGGTAACAGCATGGGCAACCATGCAGTTCCACAGATCCTTCCGCCAGTACAGAAGCAGGTTGATCAGGACACACCAAACGGCAGCAGCAAGCCACTCAGGGTGAGCCAGGGTGAAAAGAAGCGTTACCCCCAGGAAGGAACCAAGGGTAAACTTGCCAACAGGCACCTGTTCCCACTCCTGGGAGATAATCCACCTCATGAGCCATCCACGCCAGAACAGCTCCTCTGCAAGGGGTACCAGCAACACCAAACCTGCGGTTCTCACAAGGATGAACAGCCACCTTACCGCAGGATCCCTGATCTGCTCAAAGGGATTGAACGCCACCCTTGCATCAGGAAGCAGCCAAGCAGGGAGCAACCTGTAAAAGGTCTGCTCCACGCCAAGGCGGTCCAGGTATATCCACAGGACTATGCCTATGAGACCGAACATCACACCGGGAATGATTCGTGTATGGGGCCTTACCGGTCTTGCAGTGACCATGAGATAGACGGTAACAGAGCCTGTAACCAGTACGCATACGGTATAAAGCAGGGGATAGCAGGTCTCAGACGCAACAGAAATGGCCTTGGTCAGCAGGAGATACAGGACAAATGGCGCGGTCCAGACGAGGACAGAAGGGAGGTGCAGCGAACAAGTACCATTATGACAATTGTCCATAACGACCGCTCTCAACTTGAATTACTGTCAGACCCATACCTCACAAACGGCCATAAGCATTACCTTGCCATCAAAAGGCATCTTGGGCCAAGCTATAACTGCGCCCCAAAGACATGAACCATACCAATCACGCCAGCATGACGCTGCACAGGGTGGCTATCCTGTCCTTCTCATTAACCGCAGCAGCCTCCATCTCATAAAAGGTCTCCTGATCAATACCTGCAAGCTCGGGAATCTTTGGTGAAAGTTGCTCCACATCGTTCAGGAAGAGGGTCTGACCAGCGGCATCTGCAAGGTGATGGGCCATGGTTATGAGAAGCAGGAAAGACGGCGGTGCAGTTTCCAGAAGGGGGTTGTGATGCCTGTAGGCAGTAAGCATAAAGGCATCAGGAAGATCCCATATCTCTGCGAGCTTTGCCCCCCATAGCTGGTGATCCGTACCCCATGCGCCTTCAAGCTCCTCCCGCTCAAGGTTGCTGTCATCAAACATGGAAATGAACACATCAGGGGCCTGGGACATCAGGGGAAGCCATCCAATATCGTGCAACAGGCCAAGTGTATAAGGATCAGGCTCATCTAACTCATACTCCATGTCCCTGGCAAACAGGGCCGTTGTGATACAGTGCCTGTACAGCCTCTTGGCGTATGGCTCCATCTCTCTTGGCACTGTCATGAAACGCCTGGCCATTATTGCCCCCAGGGCCAGGTCTATCACAGGCTTTATGCCAAGCAGGGTAATTGCGTGACGGACAGATGTGATCTGTCTGGTCAGGTTGTAGTAACCGGAATTTACCACCTGCATGATTTTCATGGTCAGGGCAGGATCCTGGCCAATGATCTCCTCCAGGTCTGAGGGTGTCACATCCTCAGCCCCCTGAAGGGACAGGACCTTCCTGGCCACACCGGGCAGTGTGGGAAATTCGTCACTCTGCCAGTCAATGGCAAGGAGTTTTCGGGATCGAAGTATCATGCCGATAGGTTATGCTTCCGTCTTGTCCTGCTCAGGCTGTGCTGTATCTTTCTGGCGCATCATCTTTACAAAGGGCTTGAAGAGGTCTATGGGAATAGGGAAGAGGGTAGTGGAGTTGTTCTCTGCCGCTACCTCTCTCAGGGTCTGCAGATAGCGGAGCTGCAAGGCTGCAGGGGCCTTGTCGATTATCTCCGCAGCCTCTGCAAGCTTCGTGGCTGCCTGGTACTCACCTTCTGCATTGATGATCTTGGAACGTCTCTCACGCTCTGCCTCTGCCTGTTTTGCCATTGCCCGCTTCATCTCATCAGGCAGGTCTATCTCCTTGACTTCAACCTTGCTCACCTTTACCCCCCAGGGTTCCGTGTCCATATCCAGTATGGTCTGTATACGGCTGTTGAGCTTCTCTCGCTCGGCAAGCAGCTCGTCAAGCTCTGCCTGTCCGCACACGCTCCTGAGTGTAGTCTGGGCAAGCTGCGAGGTGGCAAACAGGAAGTTCTCAACCTCTATCACAGCCTTCACTGGTTCAAGCACCCTGAAGTAGACCACAGCGCTCACCTTGACCGAAACATTATCCCTGGTGATGATGTCCTGCGGCGGTACATCAAGGGTGATGGTCCGCAGGTCCACCTTTATCATCTTATCAATGATAGGCAGGAGAATGATAAGGCCCGGTCCCTTTGCGGCAATAACACGTCCCAGGCGGAAGATGACTCCTCGCTGATATTCATTCAGAACCTTTACGGAAGAGACAAGAAAAGCGAGCGCAAGAAAAACCAGTACACCAGTCTGGATCATGATGGATACACCTCCCTGTATTTGTGGAAAACAGGTGTCCTATAACACAACAAGAGCATTATAATATCTCTTATATCGGAACATCATGGAATTTGTAAACTGTTTGTGCAGGGAAAATGGAGATTTCTTCATACCCTACCGGGCATAAAGAAAAAGCCTGTGGATATCTGTATGTGTCTGCGGCAAATCATGGAGAGGTTACAGGATAAGCGCATCATCTCATCATCTGCTGTAGCAGGGGAGACGATTAAGGGGCGGGAATAAAGGGTGGTCGGGACGAGAGGATTTGAACCTCCGACCCCAGCGTCCCGAACGCTGTGCTCTACCAGACTGAGCCACGTCCCGACACGACGAAGTGGATATCATATATTATCCATTCGTCTTGTTGTCAACATCCATGCATGGCAAAACAGGCCCACCATTCATAGACAAGGCCTTTGCCCAATAGCAAGGCCCCTGCTATTGACGCGCCAAACCTGCCCGTTTATAGTTTCCGTGCCCTGTAAGTGTAAACATAAACGTGCAATTTTCAGATTAAACAGGGGATTCCAGACACAGGCATCGGGGCGGATGTGTAAAGCCTGCCTGTCTGCATGACAGGCTCAGTCCCTGAACCACAAAAAACGCCTGCTGGCCACGGTAACTTTTCATGCCCGGTGGAGTACCGTAGATGAAAGTTTGATCCATTTTAACCGAGGGAATCTTGAGCTGATCACCATCACAAGAAAATCACTCCTCAATACCAGACAAAAAAATTCCCGGAGAGGCATATTGACATGAAGGCATTAATCGCCCTTGAGGACGGACGGGTCTTTGAGGGAAGATCGTTTACCGGAAGAGGTGAGACCACTGGTGAGATAGTTTTCAACACCAGCATGACCGGCTATCAGGAGATCCTGACCGACCCCTCTTACAAGGGTCAGATCGTAACAATGACATATCCCCTGATTGGCAACTATGGTGTGAACGACGAAGATGAGGAGTCCGCAGGCATCCATCTCAGCGGATTTGTAGTGCGCGAGCACGAAGCCCAGTACAGCAACTGGCGGGCCAAGGGCGGACTTGAATCCTACCTCAAGGATCGTGGCATAATGGGCATTGAGCAGGTGGATACACGAGCGATCACCAGGCATATACGTCTTGCAGGTGCCATGAAGGCCGCCATGTCCACAGAAGACCTTGACGCGGATTCACTGGTGAAAAAGGCAAGACAGAGTCAAGGGCTGCAAGGCGCTGATCTGGCATCCATCGTAAGCGTCAAAGAACCGTACTACTGGAGGGACAATGCTCCTGCCCCATGCGATCAGCGGATATTCGATGAATTCCGCAACGGCACGGGCTGGACCCAAGGGGCATCATTCAGGATCACGGTAATCGACTGCGGCCTGAAATACAATCAGCTCAGACTCTTTACGAATCGTGGGGCCAAATGCCTGGTATTTCCCGCTGACTCACAGGCAGGGCAGATACTTGACACGCGTCCTGACGGTGTATTCATCTCAAATGGCCCCGGAGACCCTGCGGCTGTAAAGCAGGTCATCACCACCGTCAAGGAACTAGTTGGAAAGGTACCCATCTTTGGCATCTGCCTTGGACACCAGATACTGTCCCTTGCCATAGGGGCCTCGACCTACAAGCTTAAATTCGGTCACCGGGGTGGAAACCAGCCGGTGAAGGACCTTTCCACAGGAAGGATAGAGATAACCGCGCAGAACCACGGCTTTGCAGTGGATCAGTCCACCCTTCCCTCCGACGTGGAGATAACTCACATAAATCTGAACGATAACACGGTAGAGGGCATAAGACACCGAAAGCTGCCTGCCTTCTCTGTCCAGTACCATCCGGAAAATGCCCCGGGCCCACACGATTCAGAGTATCTCTTTGACCGTTTTGCCAAGATGATGGCATAATCATGACTGCTCAAAACCCCACATTACAGAGACCTAAATTGGACGATTCCCAGGTTCCCATGAGATGCAGGCCAGAGGACACACTGACGTACAGGAGTACCTCAAGTGCCCTAAACGCAGCAGATCATACCAAATTACACATGATTTGAAGGGCTCAATTTAGGAAAAATCAACCATGCCTAAGCGTACAGATCTAAAAAAAATATTAATCATAGGTTCCGGACCTATAGTCATTGGCCAGGCCTGCGAATTCGACTACTCAGGCACCCAGGCCTGCAAGGCCCTGAAGGAAGAGGGATATGAGGTGGTTCTGGTAAACTCCAACCCTGCCACCATCATGACAGACCCTGAGACAGCACACAGGACCTATATCGAACCCATCACCCCTGAGGTGGTGGAGCGGATAATCCGACAGGAACGTCCTGACGCCATACTCCCCACTCTTGGGGGACAGACCGGCCTGAATACCGCGGTAAAGGTGGCTGACTCAGGTGTTCTCGACGAACTTGGAGTGGAGATGATTGGCGCCAGCCGCCAGGTCATCCACAAGGCCGAGGACAGGGAACAGTTCAGGCAGGCCATGCACAACATCAACCTGCGCATCCCTGAGAGCGAGATAGTACGCTCCATGGACCAGGCCATAGAGGCTGCCAACAAGATCGGATATCCACTGATCGTGCGGCCCAGCTTCACCCTTGGCGGCAGCGGTGGCGGAATCGCCTACAACGAGGATGACCTCAGGAAGATATGCAAGCAGGGGCTTGACCTCAGCATGATACACGAGGTGATGCTTGAGGAGTCTGTCATTGGGTGGAAGGAGTTTGAGCTTGAGGTAATGCGGGATCGCAACGACAACTGCGTCATTATCTGCTCAATAGAGAACCTGGACCCCATGGGCGTGCATACCGGAGACAGTATCACTGTGGCCCCGGCCCAGACACTGACAGACCGGGAGTACCAGCGACTGCGGGATGCATCCCTCGCGATAATAAGGGAAATCGGTGTTGAGACAGGGGGCTCCAACATACAGTTTGCAGTCAACCCGGACAACGGTGACATCGTAGTCATAGAGATGAATCCAAGGGTGTCCCGCTCTTCAGCCCTGGCCTCAAAGGCAACAGGCTTTCCCATTGCGAAGATCGCTGCCAAGCTCGCCATTGGCTACACCCTTGATGAAATACCCAACGACATCACGCGGGAGACAATGGCATCCTTCGAACCCACCATTGACTACTGTGTGGTAAAGATACCCCGCTGGACCTTTGAAAAGTTCCCGGCTGCAGAAGACCTGCTCACCACCTCCATGAAGAGCGTAGGTGAGACCATGGCCATTGGCCGGACCTTCAGGGAGGCATTTCAGAAGGGCCTGCGTTCCCTTGAAATAGGCCGCTACGGCATGTCCTTTGATGGCCAGGACCTGTGGGACAAGTCCGGAAGGCTGCCGGAACGTAACGAGATCATAAACCGGCTCCGCACCCCCAACTCAAGACGGATATTCTACATAGTGCTCGCACTTCAGCAGGGCTTCAGCATCAAAGAACTCTACGAGCTTACCAGCATCGACCCGTGGTTCCTGTTTCAGATAGACAGGATCAGGCAGGAGGGCAATCTGATCAAGAAGAGGGCAAAGGAGGCAGGGACAGATGCTGTCCTGAAGGACAGGGATGCCATGTACCACTTCAAACGTGAGGGTTTTTCAGACTTTCAGATCGCCCACCTCACAGGAGTTTCTGAAGACACGGTACGGCAAAGCCGAATGGACCTGGGGATCAGGCCGGTTTACAAACTGGTCGACACATGTGCTGCCGAGTTTGAGGCATACACCCCTTACTACTACTCCACCTATGAGACAGAGGACGAGAGCCGCCCCACAGACAGGAAAAAGATCATGATCCTCGGCGGCGGCCCCAACCGTATCGGCCAGGGCATAGAGTTTGACTACTGCTGTGTCCATGCCTCCTTTGCCCTTGCAGAGGAGGGGATTGAAAGCATCATGGTAAACTCCAATCCCGAGACGGTATCCACAGACTACGACACATCTGACAAACTCTACTTTGAACCGCTCACCCTGGAAGACGTGCTGCACATAGTTGACACAGAGAGGCCTGACGGCCTCATAGTCCAGTTTGGCGGCCAGACCCCCCTCAACCTGGCAGGGGCCCTTGAGAAGGCAGGGGCAAAGATCATAGGCACAAGCCCTGACAGTATTGACAAGGCCGAGGACAGAAAACGGTTCCAGGCCATGCTCAACAAGCTGGGGCTGGTCCAGCCTGCAAACGGCACTGCACGTACACTTGAGGAGGCCCTGGAAATCGCCCGCACCATCTCCTATCCCGTGGTGGTAAGGCCCTCCTTTGTACTTGGGGGCAGGGCAATGCGCATAGTCTTTGACGCAGACGAGCTGACGGAGTTCATGGCAGAGGCCGTGGACGTGTCACAGGGGCATCCCGTGCTCATAGACAAGTTCCTCGAAGACGCCACAGAGATTGACGTGGATGCCATATCAGACGGTGACATCACGGTCATCGGAGGCATCATGGAGCATGTGGAGGAGGCAGGTATCCACTCAGGAGACTCTGCCTGTGCGCTTCCCCCATACAGCCTCAAGCCCTCAATGATAGATACCATCAAGGAGGCCACAAGGGCAATGGCGGCAGAACTGAACGTCATTGGCCTCATGAACGTCCAGTATGCAGTAAAGGACGACCAGCTCTATGTCATAGAGGTAAATCCCAGGGCATCCCGTACAGTGCCGTTTGTGAGCAAGGCAACCGGCATACCCCTTGCCAAGATCGCCACCAAGGTGATGACAGGCAGAAAACTGAAAGACCTGGGCCTCACGGAAGATCCGGTGGTAGAGCACATATCAGTGAAGGAATCGGTATTTCCCTTCATGAAGTTTCCCGGCGTGGACACCCTTCTTGGACCTGAGATGAAGTCAACCGGAGAGGTCATGGGCATTGACTCCAGTTTCGGAATGGCCTTTGCCAAGAGCCAGTTCGCTGCCGGTCAGAACCTGCCGGTACGCGGCATCGCCTTCCTGAGCATCAGGGACCGGGACAAGGAGGCCTCTGTGGAGATCGCGCGAAGCCTCAGGGACAACGGCTTTGAAATAATCGCCACCCGCGGCACATGGGAGTATCTGAAGACAAAGGGGGTGGAAAACCGGCGTGTATTCAAGGTGTCCCAGGGCCGGCCCAATGTGGTTGACCTTATGAAAAATGGAGAGATCGACCTGGTGATAAACACGCCGAGTGGCAAGAACACCGTGTCGGATTCCTACCTGCTCAGACGCACTGCCCTGGAGTTTGAGATCCCGTATTTCACCACCATTGCAGGGGCAAAGGCTGCGGCCATGGCCATAACAGCACTAAGATCCCAGACGCTCAGGGTTAAGCCTGTGCAGGAGTACTACAACAGGGAGCAGAGGGGGTAGATATCATGAACGGCAGATATCAAACAGTTCACAACCATTGCTGCTCTTCATGTACCCTTCCAGCCCCGTGGTTCCGTGGTCCAGGAGGACCAGCAGAGGAGTGTGGGATATTCGCGGTATACGGTCATCCGGAAGCTGCAAAACTGACATATTTTGGACTCTACGCACTTCAGCACCGGGGACAGGAGAGCGCCGGGATCGTTGCCTCAGACGGCAGGACCATACGCCAGCACAAGGCCATGGGGCTGGTTAGCGAGGTATTCAACGAGAATATCCTCCATGAACTCACCGGCCATGCCGCAATCGGCCATGTCCGGTACTCCACCACAGGATCGTCCATCCTCCAGAACGCCCAGCCGTTCTGCGTGCATCACGCAGGCAGCACCATGGCCGTTGCCCATAACGGCAACCTGGTGAACGCCCATTCCATCAGGCAGGAGCTGGAACGTTACGGCTCCATATTCCAGACAACCATGGACAGTGAGATCATAGTGCATCTCCTGGCAAAGGCATCTGCCAAAGGGCTCGACGAGGCCATAATCAATGCCATGAAGCTCATCAAGGGGGCCTACTCCGTGGTGATGCAGACAGAAAAGGCGATAATCGGCTTCAGAGACCCCCTTGGCTTCAGACCTCTTGTGATAGGCAGGATGAACGACGCCTACGTACTGGCATCTGAAACCTGTGCTCTTGATCTCATACAGGCAGAGTATGTGCGCGATGTGGAGCGTGGAGAAATAGTCATCATCGACCACAACGGCCTCCAGTCCATACAGGGCCTTCAGGCCCCGAACAGGTCAAACTGCATCTTTGAATTCATATACTTTGCCCGCCCTGACAGCAACATCTTTGGCAGGAACGTCTACCAGTTCCGGAAGGACCTTGGGGCCGCCCTCACCAAAGAGGTAACAATGGATGCTGACTTCGTAATGCCATTTCCTGACTCAGGAAACTATGCGGCAGTAGGCTATGCTCAGGCGGCCAACCTGCCCCTTGAACTTGCTGTCATAAGAAACCACTATGTGGGACGCACCTTTATCCAGCCAAGCCAGTCCATGCGCGATTTCTCCGTGCGTATAAAGCTCAATCCGGTGCGTGAGGTACTAAGGGGCAAGAAGGTCGTCATCATGGAGGACTCGGTAATTCGGGGCACCACCAGCCGAACCAGGGTAAAGGAGATCCGGGACGCAGGGGCAAAGGAGATCGTGATGGTGGTGAGCTGCCCTCCCACCCGTTATCCCTGTTTCTACGGTATAGATTTTCCCACAAGAGAAGAGCTGATAGCAGCAAAAAAAAGCGTTGAGGAGATAAGGCAGTTCCTGGGTCTGGATGGCCTGCACTATCTCAGCATAGATGCCATGGTAGAGGCTGCCGGCGGCAACCCGGACCGATTCTGCATGGCATGTTTCAATGGCAAATACCCCCTTGAACCCGATTCGCATACAGGAAAGTTCCTGCTTGAAGAGTAACCATAAAACCATGCACCTGACAGAAGACGCCATACTGGAGAGTGCGCGACAGGCCATTGACATCGAAATTCAGGGCCTCAACCGGGTAAAGGCTCAACTCGGACCTGAATTTGTGGAGGCTGTACGGCTAATACTCCATGCCAAAGGCCGGGTGGTGGTAACGGGCATTGGCAAATCAGGCCTTGTGGGCCGAAAGATAAGCGCCACACTGGCCAGCACGGGTACTCCGTCTGTGTTTCTGCATCCGGTGGAAGCAATGCACGGGGACCTGGGAATGGTCATGAGCGGAGACGTTGTGCTTGCCATATCAAACAGTGGTGAAACAGCAGAACTGAACTCTCTGCTCCCTGCGTTCCGAGCAAGGAACATACCTGTAATAGCCCTGACTGGGGGAATCACCTCTACCATGAGCCATCTCAGCAAGGTGGTGATTGATACCGGAGTGGAAAAAGAGGCATGCGCCCTTGGACTTGCCCCAACGGCCAGCACCACCGCCACCCTTGCCGTGGGAGACGCCCTTTCAGTGGTACTTCTGAAGCTCAGGGAGTTCAGCGAAAAGGACTTCAGACGGAACCACCCGTCAGGCTCCCTTGGTGAAAGGCTCAAGGTATCAGTGGGCCAGGTGATGCTCACCGGCCCGGACATCCCTGTGGTGAAGTCAGGCACCTCCATGGATGAGGCCATGCGGGAACTGGATGCCAAACGCCTCGGTGCAGTGCTCGTGCTGGATGGAGAGGAGAGGGTGGCAGGCATAGTGACAGACGGGGACCTGAGACGTGCGGTGCTACGCTTCAAGGGTGAGCTTGGCGGCCTCAGAGTGGAAGATGTCATGACCCATGACCCAAAACGGGTCACACCTGATACCATGGCGGCAGACGCCCTGTCACTGATGGAGCGCCACCTGATAACAGTGCTTCCGGTGGTCCAGGGCAACGCAAGGCTGGTGGGCATAGTGCACCTTCACGACCTCCTGGGCAAGGGTGAGTTCAAATTCATATAGCGTGGCATGGCCATATAGGATAGAAATGTAGTGTCACTCACCTGCTCTATGGTAAAATGGCACTCTGCAAACATTAATCTCACAAATCATGCTACAGGACACATAGACGCAGATGGTGCTTTTCCCATGCGTTTAAAACTTACAAGTTGCAAAACCCCTCTGTCAGCAGATTCTCTATTTGAGGTGTCCTGTAACATGCTCACAAACAAAACAAGGGAGAGACATGGCACGAGATCTTAACAAGGTAATGTTGATAGGAAGGCTTGGACAGGACCCAGAAATCCGCTACACCCAGGATGGCACCCCGGTTGCGACACTCAGCGTTGCAACCAGCTCTCCCATCAAACGCGGAGACACATGGGAGGAAGAGACCGAGTGGCACCGCGTAGTGGCCTGGCGCAGGCTCGCCGAGGTGGCAGGCGAATACATGAACAAGGGCACACTGGTATATGTGGAAGGACGCCTGAAGACCCGTTCATGGGAGGACCGTGACGGAAACAAAAGGTGGACCACAGAGATCATTGCACGCGACATCTTCATGCTTGGCGGCAGGGCGGACAGAGGCACTGGCGGTGGAACGTCAGGCGGCGATCTCGAACCACCCGAACCTCCCATCGAGGACGATGTACCGTTCTAAAAGAACCTGAATGTTCATGTGATCAGGACCTTCCTGCCCAACATTTGCAGGGGGTCCAGTAACTCCTCCCAGGGTTATTTGCGGGTATTATCGCACAACCGTCTGAAATCTGTCTGCTTGCAGGGTGCTACAGATACAAGGCGGGGGGTATGCAGATATACTACCTGTACTTCAGGTACCAGACAGGTAAATTAAGACTCCGAGGCAGCAAATCTGGTACCATGTGAGCAGATACAACAGGGTTGCCCCTCAGGACATGAAAAGTGCGTAGCCTGTCTCATTGCCCTTGCATACCAGGCAAACCAGCGAGGGGCACAATCATTATTCATGCAACTTTCCCAAACCCGCCTTTTTAGTAGCCTATTTTATAAAATACTCAGGATCCTTGATGTGCGTTCCCTTGCACCTTGGACAGCGTCCTGGTGGCTGCAGCCTGTCACGCTTTGAAAATTCATAATTACAGTCGAGACACACGGCAGGCTCAACGCTTAACTTCAGCCCCTCAGAGCGAAGAGAGCGTCTGATATGCTCCAGATGGGCATAAACCTCCTTTTCTGACAGACCGAGATTGCGGGATATCTCTTTTGCGCTCAGGGACCGAAGTTTCAGGATATCTATTATCTCTTGACGTTTTGTCTTCATGGGTAATGTTCCTTTCTGTGCCCTTGTCCGGTGCACCGTTCGTCTATGACATTTTATGCATATTCATGATTTGGAAGATAGTAAGTAACGGCCTGCTCAGCAAGGAGGTGACAACCTTTTGGTCTGAAAGTGGAAAAATTTCCTGCAAGTATCTCTCCAACACATCAAAGACCTGTGTGACCCAAAAGTGCAGCAAGCCCTTTGACCTTTTCAGGCACAGTACCCATGGACTGCCGTATGGCAATGGACAGATCAGCCCCATCCACGTCTCTGTCATGATCAAGATCAAACTCTGACGAGACCTGCGTAACATTAAGGAGCAGGATGTTCCGGCCATGGTTTGCCAAAAACAGATCAGGGCTTCCATCATTATTTACATCTCCACTTGCCATACCACGGGTATCTGTCTCAACACCTGATGGCATTCCATGGCCCAAGATGAAATGGCCAGGCTCAAGGTTGTCATTGAGCAGCAGGATATTTGGTCTGCCGCCTCCGGTGCCAATGGCCACATCGAGATCGCCGTCCATGTCTGCATCAAGCAGCACGCCTGTTTCTGCACCCTCGACATCACTCCACTCCAGGTCAGGGGGAAGCCAGTCATCACGAGAACCCACTGAATGATCCACAAACCCGCTGTCCTCCTGCACCATGTATGTAGGATAGCCATTTATGGCTACAGCAAATATGTCAGAAAGGTCTTCTGGGTCCCTGTTCAGATCAGATACCCAAATGGCCCCTGCAATGGCCATGGAGTACAGAAGATCAGGGATGAACACACCTTCCAAATTACTGTACACATACAGACAGTGATACTTAGTGTCATAGCGAAGCAGGTCAATATCCCCGTCGCCATCCATATCCTCAAGGGCAAGTGCCGATGTCTCGCTCTCTCCGCATGCGCTGCACACCTCACTGGTAACATCGGTAAAATGACCAGAGCCATCATTGAGACAGAAGCGGTCCACAGACGGGGCAGGGGTATAGTAGTCCTGGCAGCCGGGGTTACCAGGGCACAGGGAACAGTCCTGGCAACACTGACAATAATCGCACTCACCTGTGCAGCACGGAAGCCAAGGATAGTCCATGCAGTTTGCATCAGAACAGTCTGCACAGTACATGCAGCACTCATCGTTTTGCGGCCACTTGTCCTGGGCAGGAACACACTCCTTGAAGTTGCCAAATACTATGTCAGGACCATGCTCCCCATCAAAGTCACCTATGGCGATCTTTACGGTAGGATCCAGAAGTGCCGGGAGACGGGTGGCTGTCTCATCAACAAAGTGGCCATAACCATCGTTTATCAACAGACGGTTCTGTCCACCCTGGCCAACACACTCTTTACGGTAATCCATATCCGTATCCGTCTCCCACTGCCTGTACCTGCCCAGCACTGCGGTCACCATGTCAAGATCACCATCTCCATCAATATCCACCAGCTTTATATCTGTAGTCTGGTCCGTATCCACAGGGAGCCTATCGTCTGATGTCATGGGCTGGCCATCCTCTCCAAAGGTCATGTCCATGAATACGCCTGTACCATCATTGAGATAGAGCCTGTTTTGAGGATCCATCAGACTGCACTCAGGATCATCATAGTCCATAATATCCTGGGACAAACCGCCCATGTTGGCCACTACCATATCCAGATCACCATCACCGTCCACATCACCCATAGCCACAGACCGGCTACAGGTCTCTATCTCAGGAATAGTGCCAGCAGGGGCCTGCACAAAGGTGCCAGGAGGTAATTCAACCTGAAGATGTGCGGGCTCAGAGCATACCCCGTTTACAGTCACAACCACATGGCCATTGAGACAGCCAGGGGGGAGGGTAATCTGAATCGTGTCATATGCGGCTGAGGTTATCTCTGCCACCTTTCCATCTACGGTGACACTGTTATCACCGGCATCCCTGTCGAACCCAAACCCATGAATGGTGACAGTATCGCCCCATCCCGCTGAAGCAGGTTCAACAGACCGGATCACAGGTCTTATGTGAATAATCACCTGATCAGGCTCACTCCACACATTTTCATCACGCACCTTGAGTTTCACCACATAATCTGCCGCCACCCTTGCCACAAACCGGGCTGAAACTGCTGTTATGGCACAGTTTGGAGAAATAGTACCTGGTTGCTCACTCACACTGTTTATAATCCTCCAACTGTACAGGAGTGTATCCCCGTTGGGATCCATACTGCCTGACCCGTCAAGGCTCACCACGGTCCCGTCCTCCCGGGCAGATAGAAATTGATCAGGCCCTGCACTGGCCTTTGGCCTGTTGTCTGACGGGTCCACGGGATTGGCATCTGCACCATCCATGACCCCGTCCTGGTCAGTATCAGGGTTGTTCGGGTCTGAATCAACCCCCTGGGTATGGTCAGCAGGATCGCCATCCCTGTTCACCTCATCGTAATCACTAAGACCATCATGGTCCGAATCGGCAAGTGCAGGCCTGGTATGGAATACATTTATCTCCATGAAATCTGACAGTCCGTCACCGTCCGAATCGGAATCATTAAGGGCATTCAGTCCGTCACCATCCTGATCAACCATCCAGTCCCCGGTCATGTAATAGAGTTCATCACTGTCTGACACGCCGTCGCCATCAGTGTCCAGGGAGTTGGGATCAGAGTTATAGACGTACAGTTCCTCATTGTCGCTGATGCCGTCACCATCACTGTCAGGGCCATCAGTGGCAAATGGAAGTATGGAGAGCGAAGGATCCCCGTAGAGGTTTGCCACAAAGTTGTTGGTCCAGGCCATGGCCCGCGACAGATCTTTTGCCGCTTTGGCACGAAAAAGTGCATCTCCTGCCGGGATGTTTGTGGCCAAATCCTTGGCAAAGTAGTAACAGGTAGCCCTGATATCTTCAGATTCAATGGACTTGGGGACAAAATCAGGCCCTGCAGCAAAATTCCCCTCGTAGTACCATGAAGTCCTCGAAGAGGCCAAAACCCCTACGGCACCACCGTGTAGCAACTCAAAACCAAGGCTGTCACTATCCTCTGGATAACCAATGTTGCAGGAACTTGAGATAACAAACGCCGGATGCGTACTGTTAATGTCTGAACCAGGCTGACTGATATAGAACAGGTTGTTACTTATGGGACAATCACGGTCTGCTGGCAGATACTTACGGTATATGGCTGTCTTGCTACCATGAGCAGACCAAAAGACAATACCGTAATGCCGGTCCTGATTCCAGTATACTGAAAGCCCGTTATAATCAGCAGGGAGGGCCATGTCGCCATCTATGGAAGACGGTGAACCTCCCTGCTTCTCTGTCATGAAAAGCGTGGAAAATCCTTTATAAAAAAAGACGTGCTCCTCGAGAGAGCGGCCCAGAAAGGCCTCGTCAGTCACCCTGGAACCATCGGAGGGATAACAGGATGCCCATGCACTCATCCCAAAATTCAGGATTGTCATGGGCAGTAGCACCCTCTTCCGCCATACGAGGTTGGCATTATCAGAGGCAGAGTATGAGACATTTTCATACGAGACGATATTTTCCAGCACTGCACTGATCTTTGCAGTATCACTGAACGGGACCCTACCTACATACACCTCTGGCTCAAACTCAACACCGCCTGCGCCCATGTCCCCTGAAAATTCACACCATCTCCCATCCCCGTCCAGGTCCCAGTTGCCTGTAAGCTCTGCGAAGAAATAGTCCGTAGGCACGGTAAGATCAGCCTTGGGCTGACACATTATCATGGGCAGGTCACCATATGCGGGATCATTAGAATACGGATCCTGCGGATCGGGATTTCCAATAAGTAACACGTACTTGATATCCTTCGCAGTGGTACCGTAGTTGTCCATGAGCCAGCTTCTGATATTGATCGCCCGTTGCTGGCCCTGTTCTGTGCCATAACCAGGCCCTGTGACACCATCAGAATGGGATATGCAGGAGGTTTCCGTAATGATGAATACCCTGAACCCCCTCTCAGCCTTGAGAGAGGCAAATCTGTACAGTATACCAGCCGGTTTTGTGGCTATGCCAGGTGTATAGAGTGCATCCTTTACTGCATCTGTGGTGATGATTGCGTATCCATGGCCTGAGAGAGACTTGGATACCATGCCTGAACCATACCACTCTGACAGTGCTTCAGGGTTAAGAAGGATATTGCCAGGCAGTTGGGACAGGGTGTCATGTGCAGACGGAACAACCAGCCCAGCGGGGAATTTCCGCTGAAAGTCCAATAGAAACACTACATGCACAGTATGATAGAGCCTTTTAGTGACAGGATTGTACTGAACCGGGGCAAATCTTATGCGGGCAAGCTTCCAATGCCTGAGCCTGCCAACAGACTCAAGCTCTATGACAGGGGCTGGAAACATGGCATTGGCTCCGTATATGCCCATGTCTCGTCCATCCCTGACACTCTTGGCCTCACCCCAGTAGGCCCGGGATTCCGAATCCACCGCAAGCATAGGAGGTGCAGGTCCTATATCAAAGGTACCCGGCACCTCATGCTGCTCCATGCGCACCACCCTGATATTCACCGTGTTCAAGTCAGCGTCAGGGGGGAGCAATACCTGATATCCCCTGACAGGCAACTCAGGGGCACCAGGAATGGTAATCGTACCGTACCCCTGCATGCGTACCACCTGGCCACCGTCCTGGTCCTGGACCTCAGGGGCAGGTGATGTGATCTCAAGCTCCAGCTCCTGGGCCACAGCAGTACCCACCCAAAATATACAAACCGGCAGCATCAACCAGGACAGCACCTGGTACCATCGACCGGTACAATATTGCAATGCGCATGTGAACCATGCATCAAACAACCCTGACAAAACGCCTCTGCCCAGCCACATGACATCCTCCGGTGAGGGGTATTCAAAGTTCTATTGTACCAAATTGAGCGTTTCAAATCATGCGAGACCTTATTTTGTCTTTAATTACAGTAAATTGATACTATTTTTGTAAAAATTATCCGTCACCCAACGGATTTGCTGTAACTGTTTTGTTTTTTACATAATTTGAAACCGCTACGGGATTCCCAATTTCGCATGATCTGCTGCCTCGGAGTCTTCGCTTACCTGTCGGATACCTGAAGTACAACAGTACGTCTGCGTATCCTCCGCCTTGCATCTCATGCAAACCTGGGAATCGCCCAATTCAGGATTGTAAAATTTTCACACTTGGCCTTTAGTAAAATTTATTTACCAAAACAGGTCAATAATCAGAGAGTTACAATCAGACCAATATAGGGGGCCTCCCTGTTTGCCCCTGGTACTTGCATCAGAATACTTAAGTAACACAGTTTTTGAACCGAAAATCATAATGGAATCATAGAAACAACCTTTCCTAACGCCCCAACTCCATAAGTAATGACTTTCAAATTCAGCATAAGATCAAAACTTGCCGCCTTTTCTGTTGGAATTGTGCTGACCCTCCTGTCACTACACTATCTGCTTGAATCACACCTTCTGAATGAGCACAGACAAAGTGACCTGCAGGACCTCATCGACAAAACCAGCACCTTTTCCATACTGGTTTCCAAACAGGCAAGAGAAAACCTTCAGATGGCCCTGCTAATCGCAGAGAACAGGTCGGTCCGCAAGGCACTTGCCAGCAGGGACAGGAAAACCCTGCTCAAAATCGTAAAACCCGTGATGCAGGAGATGAAACGTACTGGTGCAGAGAATGTGCGCATACACTTTCACATACCACCGTGCATATCCTTCTTGCGGGTCTGGTTGCCAGACAGGAACGGAGACGACCTTTCAGGATTCAGGCGTTCGGTAAAAGAGGTCTTGGACACAGGCACTACGTTCAGCGGCATAGAGATCGGCAGGGCGGGTCCGGTGGTGAGGGGAATAGTACCTGTACTGGATGATCTGTCAGGAAAGATCACAGGAAGCGTGGAGGTCTTCACTGATCTCGGACCACTGATAGAGACTCTGTCGGATTTTACCGGACTTTCATACGCCCTTTACACAATACGCACAGTGAGGCAGGACCTTGCAGAAAATGCCACTCAGACCATAGGTAAATATCTCATGCTGCGGCTACCTGCCTCTGAATCAAGGCCCCATGCGCTGAGTCAGAAAGAACTGGATCAGGCAATGCAAAGGCAGAGTATATTCTGGCACAAGGACCGGGTAGTCATTACGCTCCCAATCAAAGACATATTCAATCATACGGCAGGCGTACTGGCAGGGATCATCTCCATCAAGGCACTGGATACCCATCTGGAAGAGTTTGTCAGTTCCAGCCGGGTTGTGGCAGGATTTATTATCATATTTATCATCGGCCTGAGTTTCCTCTGGGGCAACAGCCTGGTAAAAAGCCTGAAGGGTATGGTTGCCACCATAACCAAGATAAAGAAGCATATCGGAGACGCCGAAGGCATGACAGGGGGAATGGTATGCGTTACATCGTGCGCCATGGATGAAGTGGGGGACGTTGGCAGGGCGATAAACGAACTGATCACCTCCATCAAGGAGATATCCATTTTCAGAAGGACTATTGAGGCAGACGAAGATCCTGAGGAGATCTATCTCAGGCTTGCCAATGTGTTTGAACGCAAGCTGAAACTGCCGGCCTTTGTGATCTATGAGGTGGATACGGAAAAAAATTCCATGCAACCCATCTACTGCCAGCCCCCGGAACTCAAGGAAGAACTTCACGATTTCCTCATGCCGGAGAAATGCCGGGCAAAACGCACCGGCATGCCCGTAAGTTCCATGGAAGATCCACGTATCTGTCTTGCCTTCAAATGGGAAGATACCTTCTCTTACGAATGCCTGCCAATGACTGTGGCAGGCCAGGTCATTGGTGTTGTGGAATTTATATTTCCCTATGCTGACACATTTGAGAGAAAGGAGAAGATATCTGAATCACTGAGGGAGGCCAAGAAATATCTAAATGAGATGCTTCCTGTCCTTCAGGCAAAACGTCTGGCAAAACAGTTGAAGGAACAGGCGGTCAGGGATCAGTTGACCAGACTCTATAACAGAAGATATCTCGAGACCTCACTGGAAGGCATTGTTGCCGGCATAAAACGCCGCAATACCTGCATGGGAATACTCCTGTGCGACATGGATTATTTCAAGGAGGTAAATGACAGACACGGGCATGATTCCGGAGACGCCCTGCTGGTGGAACTCGCCATGCTCTTCACCTCACTTGTCCGGTCATCGGATATCATAGTCAGGTTCGGAGGAGAAGAATTTCTGATTCTGCTCATGGACTGCCAAAAGGGAGACGCAATCACAGTGGCAGAAAAGATACGCATTGAGGTGGAAAATCACCTGTTCAGGCTTCCAGGAGTGGCCCTTCACAGGACCATTAGCATAGGTGTAAGTGAATTTCCCGAGGATACCAATGCCATATGGGAAGCCATAAAGTTTGCAGACATGGCACTTTACAGGGCAAAGGAACTGGGAAGAAACAGGGTAGTGCGCTTCAAGCCTGAGATGTGGGAAGAGGGAAATATGCCAGTAATGTCCCCTCGCTTCAAACCTGCAACACCAAAACCTGAAACCAATCCGGCTGGTACGTAACAAACCGGACAAGCCCCGTACCATGCACAGGGTTCTTTGCAGGTATTATCGTACAACTGTCTGAAATCTGTCCGCTTGCAGGGTGCTACAGATACAAGGCGGAGGGTACGCAGGCGTATTCCCTGTACTTCAGGTACCAGACAGGTAAACGAAGACTCCGAGACAGTGTGGCACCCTGTAAGCGAATACCTCGTATCATTTGTCTGCGAGCACCTTTCTCAGCACGGCAACAAGCTCCTGAACCGTGTAGGGCTTGTTGAGAAACGCATCAACATCCAATCTCCCAAGAGACCTGAACAGTGACATGTCCGGGTGATAACCACTACAGATAATCACTTTCACAGACGGATCCAGGGCCTTTATGGCTTCGAATGCCTCTACGCCACCCATCCTGGGCATGGCCATATCCAACATCACCAGATCTATCTCCCTGTACCTGCGTCTGTGGATAGCAACGGCCTCCACACCGTCCCTTGCCAGGATGACGTGGTAGCCATATCTGTCAAGAGCAGTCTTCACCAGGTCCCTGATCATGACTTCATCCTCTGCAAGGAGGATGGTACCGGTCTGCTGAACAGTGGCATCTGCCTTTTCAGGACACTCGGACATGGGTTCAGGCCTGTCTGCAGAGGCTGGAATATAAATGTGAAATGTGGTCCCCTTGCCAACCTCACTTACAAAATCTATACATCCTCCATGGTCTCTCACTATTCCGTAGACCGTTGACAGTCCCAGCCCGGTTCCTCTCTCCTTGGGTTTTGTGGTGAAAAACGGATCAAATATCTTGTGATGTATCTCAGGGGGAATGCCACAGCCTGTATCAGAGACCTTGATTCTGATGTAGCCTGCCTCATTTGTCTCTCCCAACCTGTACCTGCATTCACTGTTACACTTCACGAACTCAGTACTGATGGATAGCAGACCCTGTCCCTCCATGGCGTCAGTAGCATTGATACAGAGATTGAGGAGCACCTGTTCTATTTGCGATTCATCCGCATTCGCACAGGGAAGCCCGGGAGATAACACGGTCTTGATCTCTATGGCCTTGTCTATTGTATGTCTTACTATGAGCAGGGTATCCCTTACCACCTTGTTTATGCTGATAAGTTTACGCTGAAAATTCCCCTGACGACTGAATATCAGGAGCTGACGGGTGAGCTTGGTGGCCCTGACAGCCGACTGTTCAATGATGTCAACATACTTGTATAGAGAATTTCCATCTGATATCTGGTCTTTTATGAGTGAGGCATAACCAAGTATCCCGCTTAGTATGTTGTTGAAATCATGAGCAATACCCCCAGCAAGGATACCCATACTCTCCATTTTCTGGGCCTGAAGAAGCTGATTCTGGGTATCCTGCAGGTCCTTCAGGGCCCTGGCAAGGGCAATGTTCTTCTCTTCAAGCTGATTCCTGGAGAACCTCAGGTCCTCCATCATCTTCCTTATCTGGGAAATATCCCTGAAGATATATATATGCCCTACCACATTGTCGGACTGATCCTGAAGAAGCCCTGCACTAATGAGAACAGGGACCCGCCGGTTATCGGCAGTAGTGATAAACGTCTCCATGTTAAAGATATTTATCCCTGTATCCAATGCCTGTTTTACAGCACATCTTGTATCACAAAGACCCGATTTCAGGACATCACAGCAGTACATGCCCCTTGCCTCCTGCCACTTGAAGCCTGTAATTTCCTCAGTGGCAGGACTTATATAGGTAATACGCATCTGGGAATCTGTTGCAATAACAGGATCCGGTATGGAGTTGACCAGTGTCAGAGGGCTTACAGCCCATGGCCATGATCGGGCAGACATATCAGGTGCTATCCAATGGGGCCTTGGGCAGGTTCTGCAACGAACCTGCAAATCGCATCGCCCTTTGCCCTGCAAAGAGGTTCGGTTGCAGCAAAAGTACCCATACCATCAGGATACTCAGGTCCATAAACAAGATCCATGCAGGCTGCTGTACAGGCACGAAACATGTAGCATGAACTCCGGGCTTGAGGACCATACTCCTCCACATACCTTCCTGGATCGTAGGCGTTGCGTACCACAGTAACAAGCCTCTTGCCGGGAACCAGCTCCTCCACCTCAATAAAACCTACCCCAAAGACATTTATAAAGGCAACCAGGGCCCTGACCTCATCTTCAGGGTTGTCTATCATGGGAGTTACATACTCTCTCCAGTCCATGGACATCCTTGCTCCGTGAAAGGTGTAATAGGCACATTCGAGAACGGAGGCGTAGAGTTTTTCCTCGAATGCAAGGGCATCCTCCTCCCTTATCATCCGTTTTATACGGGAAACCACCCTGAAAAAGAACTCGTTGTAGTTGAATGCGGCATAGATACCGAACGAGGCCATGATACCCCGCTCATTGCTGCACAGGGCAAGGCGCGTCCCCATCTCTATGACATTCTGCACCTCAACTGCCATCTTTCACCTCAGAGACCTGGAACTTGCAGGCATCGGCACCAATCATCAAGCAATCCACTTCCTGGACCTCATAATGATCAGGCATGGTGTCATACACAGCCGCCATGATACCGGCAAGAAAGCCTGACGTAAAATGACATACCGGACTGGTTCGCCGACCATATCGCGCCAGCCAACTTACAACAAAATAAGAGGAATCAGACAGTACGAAACCGCCTTCTCGGCTTAAACCATCAACATCCAAACGGCCATAGCCAAGGAAACGATAGAGCTCAGCAGCTTCTATGAGGAGATGTTTCGGGGAAATATCATCTCTGATATCAGATATGAGTTTTTTGAAATTGAGATAAAATTGCGCGGCTACCTCTTCACGGTAGACCTTGATGGCGTCAAGATAAGGTATCTCTTCAAGGGCCTTAATCAGACCACTATTGAAGTAGTGGCAATGCAGGGAAACAAGCTCTCCGTTGAGCCTCAAAAGATTGTTCTCGGGTTCGAATGTAATCTTCAAATCCAGCATATTGATAACCTCAATATCAATATCGGCATACCTTGTCAATAAATTCATTTTATGCACAGTATGCACAGATAGTGTATTATACTGTTATAATTACAACAAACACGTTACTGGACTTTTGCTCAATACCGTTTTGCGCAAAAAAAACCACGTCCTGTTGGCGAACGTACAGCCTGGCAAGTACAAGGTGGGACATAGAGGTTGTGTCCATCCCAAAACAAGAAATCTTGTTCAAGGTCAGGGCACGAGGAGACGAAAAAGCGAAGTATAGTAGGGCATATGAATATTTTTCACTAACGGGGAACGCAGCCCTCCGGAGAGTAGGAATCTCAGTAGCATCACCGTCGCTTTCGGTCATATGGCGTACATTGCAATATGACCTTCAGGGATGGACGGCGCCAAACAGCTCAATCATATCATATTTGGAGAAAATATGGGATTGGCATCAACAATTTGAAGAGAGATTATACAGCCACAGTAAAAGGCAATAAAATCAATTATCAATTCACGCTGAACAATAACATTTTGTTCTTTGCGGCCTTGCTAAGAACCAATCCACATAAAGATACTTGACAAATTTTTCCGTGAAGACTATCAGTCACATTATGGGTATTTTTTAGATTTGTAGTACAAACGTTTCTCCATTATCAGTTCTATCGCGAACTGCTCTGCGTCAAGTTCCAAAGCTTTCAATATGGTAGAAAGAGATTTTAACGTGACATTTCTAACCCCTCTTTCAACTCCTGAAATGTACGTGCGATCAAGGCCAGACAAATTTGCCAAATCTTCTTGGCTGTACTGTTTGGCAAGTCTTATCCGCCTTATAAGAGATGGGACAAGTAAGTGAATGGGGATATCTTCCATCCCGCCACTATTGCCTATGCAACAGCAAAGTCCACAGACTAAAAGTCACATTACAGATGGAAATATGCAGTATATTCAAATAATTTCCAAAACCATTTAAAAAGGCAATTCAAATTTTTTGGTTGTATAATATACTGATATCATTGAATTTATACTTCTATGTTTGGTCGTCATATTAACCTATTTATAGCGTATAATAAACGCTATTGAGAAACATATATGTTATATATCCAGCAGTTCAAAAAGAAATCGTGCATTATAAGATGTTTATCCTTAAATTACAGGTGGTTAATCAAGTCAAAAACTTGAGACCCTAATATATACTTTAACCACTTTTTTACAGTTATGGGGGTTACGTATAATGATTCATCTAAATCTAAAACAACGGTTATTGTTGATTTTCGGGATTATTGCAATCCTGTTTCTTTCCGGGGTGTTGGTTAACTGTTGGATCCTGAAAAATCAAAAGGCAGCCATACTGGATCTAAACAAATGGGGAAACATTGACATGGTTATGAACGAACAGGTCATAGCCAGGATTGACGCCCTGGAAGCCGCATTTCTGTACTGGAAGAACGAGCCAAACCCAACGAGGCTGAAAGCCGTGGAAAAGGCATTGACACATGCAGAAGCAGGGTTGAATCATTGGCGTGAAATGGTCGCAGACAAGCCCTCCCTATCAGAAAGCTCATCTAACCTAAAAAGATCATTAGAAGAAATGAAAAAAATATTGATGTCCTGCGCTCAAATTTATCATGCATGCGAAAAAAGCCTGAAAGAAATCAAGAAAAAAGATACCCGCATACGAAAACTGTTCGCAGATACAATGGATAATATAATTGATCCTGCCAAAAAAAGGGCTGCGCAATCAAAAGATATCGTATCTCTCGAAAGATGGGCTGACATAGACATGACCATGAATGAAGACATTATTCAACAGTTCCTTGCCTTTGAAGTGGGGCTTCAGTCCTACCTGTCCAGCAGACATGGACTCAATGAAGCAAATAGCCATCTCAACAGTTTTATTACCGGGATACAGAAGTGGAAAAAATTTATAAATGGCAATGCCGAGCTTGCAAGTGTCAATACAGAACTATCGAAAATTGCGAAACAGATAGTCCAAAGATGGACCGATATAAAAGACAAGACAAAACGGCTCGACCAGGAAACCGAAAAGGTTATGGCATTAGTAACCAATTACCAGGTATCAGGTGACCATATCATGGAAAACATGGTGGATCCAGCCAAGGATAAGGTTATTCAAAATGCTATAAAGCAAGCTGACAAGGCCATATTTCTTTCTTCAGTTCAGCTCGGTGCCCTCTTACTGCTCCTGATTGTAATAACATGGGGCATATGCCGCATGTCCCAGCCTGTGGATGCCCTTATAACCAAACTAAAAGACCTGGCCGTTGGAGAAGCAGACCTGAGGAAACAACTCGACGTTTCCCCTGTTAACTGTTCCACGATGCTAAACTGCGGAAATCAAGACTGTCCCTGTTTTGGTAAGGAATCTCATTGCTGGTACGAAGCAGGCAGTTATGCACCAGAAATATACTGCCCAAAGATACAAAGCGGAACGTTTCAATCCTGCGACGAATGTCCGGTTTACAAATCAACCATAAAAACAGAAATTGACGAGATATCCACGTTTGTCAACGCATTTATCCGACGGATACGAACTATAATTGTAAGGATAATGGATCAGGGCCAGGAAGTTACAGACCAGGCAATAGGTCTGTCATCTGTCTCAAAGCAACTTGCCAGTGGAGCAGCAGAGGCCAAGACACAGGCTGAACAGGTCAGCAGGGTTGCAAAAGCTACTGGCCAAAGCCTCCAGTTTGTGGCAACAGCAATGGAAGAAATGACCAATTCAGTAACAGAAGTGGCTCAACACACATCCCATGCGAGCAAAGTCGCCCATGATGCCACAGAAGAGGCAGCCGAAGCACAGCAGGTCATCAGAAATCTCGTGGATGCTTCCAATAATATCAATGAGGTCAGCAGTCTTATAGGGACAATAGCTGAACAGACCAATCTTCTTGCGCTGAACGCCACCATTGAGGCCGCAAGGGCAGGAGAGGCAGGCAAAGGATTCGCGGTTGTGGCCAATGAGGTCAAGGAGCTTGCCAAACAAACGGCAGAGGCCGTGATTAAGATAGACGAGATGGTCAGAGAGCTTCAGAGCGGCGCTTCAGATACCCTTAATGCGATTGACAGAATAGCCAATGTAATACAGCAGGTAGCAGAACTTTCCAACAACATTGCTGCGGCCATCGAGGAGCAGACTGCAACTACCAGCGAAGTAAGCGCTAATACCGACACTGTGAGCAAAGACGTAAACAATATGGCAGGCATGAGTCAATCAATAGCAGCCGCCGGTGAACAGACAGCACAGGGAGCGGAACGTATCCGAGAAACAGCAGACAAACTCCGAAATCTGTCTGGCCAACTGATGAGCATGCTAAACGAATTCAAAGTGTAAAAAAAAACGATATAGGTCAACATACTAAAGCTTGAAGCCCTATACTAACGCAGAAAATTTCTCTATGCTAACCACCGCAACATAATAAACGGGTAAAAATGTGCAGGCCATTTTTACCCCCAACGGCTTCTTTTGGGTGAGCTATTGTCAAAAGTGGTGTATGGCATCAAGCGGACGTCTTGTGTCTTGTTTCATCATAGGGGGACTGATGG
>Ga0256914_1000995_pt1 | contig 27004 bp, 13 predicted proteins | sample HulkmetaG_FD_191571 | JGI IMG/M metagenome (GOLD analysis project Ga0256914, IMG submission 191571) | Hydrothermal chimney microbial communities from Main Endeavour vent field at the Juan de Fuca Ridge, Pacific Ocean - Hulk | ecosystem: Environmental > Aquatic > Marine > Hydrothermal vents ... | reverse complement strand
GTGTACGAATTGGCAATGCCGATAAACGGCTTGTTAAAATCATCATCCGATTGAATAACGCCCGTGGCGCGCAACAAGCTGCGGTGCGGTGCTCTTTCAATCCCCTTTTTAACCCGATCGGAACGCAAGACAGACCTCCTTATTTATTTAGCAAAACAGTTCGAATACACTGCTTCTTCTCGGGGTCAATCCCGAAATCGCGGTTTAACTTTTTATGGGGGAGTTATTATTTTGTTATGTTGGATCTCGGGATTGACGTATTATTAGCCTATTAGTAGAGCCAAACTAATAAGACTAATAAGAATAATAATCCCGAGAAGAAGGAGGATATTCGGAAGAATGTTAATGAGTTCAATTAAATGCAAAATACGAAACATTGCGCCCGTTTGTTCAGACGCAATGTTGAGAGGGGTTATGTTTTGCATCGTATTTTGCATAATTATTCAGTTCTCTGTTTTTATTTCCGGCAAATATACGAGCATGTTTTTAGTTTGTCAAGAAAAATTACAAACAAAACAAAAAATTTTTTATTTGCCGAGGGTTTTGTCAGCACAAATTGCAATATGCCACTTTTTTTGATTGCTCTCCACCTGTTATTCGCCTTTCTCGCAACCATTACAAAAATAGACAATATTTTCGGCTATGATATTTCGGGGAACATATCACCTTGCCAACTGATATGCCGTTGATTTGTTTACGTTACTTCATCAGCACCATTCGTCCCTGCGCCAGCCAGTTCTGCCCTGCATGGTTGGCAAGCAAACGATAAAAATACATGCCCGAAGCGACCGGCTGCCCGCTTTGATCCGCCCCGCGCCAAACAATGGCGTGCACTCCTGAGGGGAAATTCATTTGCTTGCTAAAAATTTGCCGACCGCGGACATCGAAAATTTGCAGGGTAACCGAAGCGGATTCGGGAAGGCGAAAACGAATTCGCGTACTGGCATTAAAAGGATTGGGAAAATTTGGCCACATTTTAAAGGTAACGGGTTGTGGATTCGTATCCCGATCGATTGCCGCTGGCGTATTCAGAAAATCGAGAATTTTACCCACCAAAGCATTGCGCGCGGAGGTGCTGTAAACCGTTTCCAAAGGAAAAGAAAGAAACACCAGCCGTCCTTCCTGTTGCGACTCGGGAAAAGTTCCGCGATAGTAAATGCCACATCCGCCATTTACCGTAGAAAGACCGGCAAACTGCAAACCTAAAACCGCGTCATCCGCAGGAAGAATGGCGTCCGGCCATTTGACATCATAAGTGCCGTGTGTTCCGTTGTCAAAATTAAAGGTCGATAAGCCGTCGAAAATTGTTCCGGTTAGCGGTTGTACACGATAATAGACGCCAGGCCGATTTAAAGGCGCATCGGCCAGATAAACCGCCTTCAGGTAATTCCGAAAAAAATCGCGATCGTCGGGTGATCCTTTGGCTACCAAATCCCAGCCCACTTCCGAGCCGCTAACCAACAGACGTCCGCCTTGTTCTAAAAAGCGACGCACAATATCTTTTTCTTTGTTATTAAACGTAAAATCGTTGCTTCCTTCGTTGCCCAGCATCCAATCCGCAATTCGGAAAGAATCGGCCACACACAAATTGTTTATCAAAGCGTCATTCGTAGCCGAAGCAACGGCAAAACCGTTTGCAGCAAACGAAGTGGCATGGTATTTTAAATAGCGATAGGTATTAGTGCCGCCATTACTGCGTTCAAAACCGTCTACTAAAAGGGCTGGTTTCCGTTTGGTGGCCGTAGCGGCCAAAAGCGAAGAATAGGCGCTATAACCGCGGTCATTAAACGAACGAATAAGCAAATAATACAATTGGTTGGCCTGTAACCGATCAATTGTTAAAGAGGTGAGATTTGTTTGTCTGGCCAACGTAAAATTAATACCGTCCGTACTAAGATATATTTCGTATCCGTTAACTCCGTAAACCGGTTCGAAACGTACGTGCAGAGAGGTGGAATCCGTACTCGGCAAGACGACAATTGATTTGGGTACCTCGGCCGGTGGTTCGCTTTCGGGCAGATAACGCTGCCGGAGCAAATTCCACAATTCGCTGCGGCCGTCATCGTAGCCCAACGCCCACATGCCCACGCCTTTTAGGTGTTTACTATCAGCCAAATCGTATTTTTTAGCCAAACTTGCCGCATTATCGTACCAAACCTGATACCATTGCGTTCCGATTTGATATTTGTACCACGGTGTTTGACTATACGAATCCCAGAAATCCCCGTAATTTTCCGCTTCTTTTTTGGACTGAGTAAAAAAAGGATTGTCAATAAAATCGATGGCTTCGGATCGTATTTTACCATCTTTGGTTTTCCAGCGGCAGCCGTAATATGGCACGCCCAAAATCAGTTTTTCGGGATGAGACCGTACCACTTCGGCATATTGAACGGTAACGGTATTGGTTACGTTGTAGCTGCCACCCGTCAAAGGAGCGGTGGGGCCGGCATTGGCGCTCCAGCCGCCGCTAAACGCATACCCCATAATAAAAATGTAATCACACGATTCCGAAAGTCCCAACAAATCCCAGCCACCCCAGTTTACCGCGGGTCCGGCAAAGGAAATTTCCGCTGCGGGAAAACGTTGTTTGACACTGGCACTTAGGTCGGCCATAAATCCGTTTAACAGCGAACCGCGATCATCGGCGTACAGACCTTCGAAGTCGATATTAACACCATCCAGAACATATTGTCCGAGCAATTTGTTTATGTTTGCAAAAAGGGTCTTTTTAACCGTTGTGTCTGTCAGAATGGTATGAATTTGATCCGCATTAAAATTCACCAATGTCATAATCACCCTTACGCCATGGTCGTGCGCGGCATTAATCACATCGGTCCACGGCCAATAAGATGGATTACTGATACTTCCGGTTTCGTTGGCACCAAAATCAAATACGGCCAAATGGGTAAGCACATCATATTGCAAATAGTTGCGGGCTTCGGTGTATTCCCAATAAGGCAAATAACCGAAAATGGCCTTACTCGGAGCGTTGACCGCTGACTTTTTTACAAACAAATGTTTGATCCCTTTACCCGAAGGATCGAAAAACGAAGGCATTTTGGGTAAATTGCGATGGAGCTCGTATTCGTACCGGTGAATGGATTCGTATTTCGGTGCATTAAACGGCATTTGTGCCTGTAAAGACGCGCTCGAAACAACAGATAATACAACAAATAAAATCAATGCTTTAAAACTCAATGGAATTCCCTCCGTGAAATAACCGTAAACATCAAATGCAGAGCATAGTAAAAATCGCGGTAATATTCAACTAATCAATAAGCACCTCCGTTTGCTTGCTTACAAATTCGAAAGAAAGTTGCGAAGAAATTCGATATTTAACCGTCCTGCTTCACAAACGTTTTGGCTTCTGCTTTCGCCCAATGCAATTTAAAAAAATGCGGAAATTACGCGAAAAACCATTAGGTACGGGCTAAAACTTCGCCGCGGCTTTATTTTCGCATTGAGCCTTTCCTGTCAAAAACGATCCGTTCCTTAGGGGAAAACATTCGAAGCAAATTTGTTTGAGTGCTGGCCATTGGAAATAAAGCCGCTCGTTATGAAAACGTTACCGCCTTTTGTAAAAACAAAGCAATTTGATGCTTCAATTACCGGGCAGAACGAACATATTTTTATCTTTGTTCCTATTTCAACCGATTCAACCGAATTACCTGTACTTGTGAGTTTGTATTTATTATTTGATCAATACCATTTTAAGCTGCCTGGTCTGGTTACCGCTGCGCAAAAGGCAGAAATACAAACCGCTGGCCAGATTGCTTGCATCGAATCGGATCCGATATTCGCCGGCCGGTTTAAAACCATCCGACAAAACCCGTACCAAACGCCCGTTGATATCATACACGTTTAAGGTGACATGCCCGGCTCGAGTAAGCGCAAACCGAATGGTTGTAATCGGATTAAACGGATTGGGATAGTTTGCATACAGTATCAGGCTTTGCGGTAAAGGCGGGGATGTATGGCGACGATCGATTGAGGTCACCCCCTGTTCGTTGTAAATAAACACACCGGAATTGCTGTTTAAGATCCACAAATTATTGGTTTGCGGGTCAACGGCAATTTTTACGATGGCATTATTATCCAAAGGCGTATTTTCACGATTAAAAATGGCCATGGTACCGTCATTGTTTATTTTGACCAAACCGCCGTACTCGGTTCCCACCCAGACGTAGCCCGAGGTGTCTACGGCCAAAGTATTTACATGATCATCTGGTAAATTCGAATTCTGCAATGAATAAAATGTCCAATCTTTGCCACTGTATTTAAGCAAACCGCCTTGCCAACCATAAGTAGCATCCGGATAACCGCCAAACCATAAATTACCGCTCGAATCCTTTACGGCACATTTGACGATTTTTAAAGGAAGCTCATCCCAATAGCGGGTAAACACGTTGCCGTCATAGGAATATATGTTGTGGTCGGCAAACCACATTACCCCGCTCGCGTCTCTGACAAATTCTTTGAATCCCCAGGGATATTGCGGGTGGTCGTCGGGGAATTTATGCCACAAAGAATCCAAATAGACAAGGCCGCCGTAATCGTTACCGTTCACACTTACCCACAGAGTTCCGTATATTTTACCGTTTGGCTTCTTGCGGGTTTCCCACTGCAATCCCGTAATTTCCGGATGAACGATTCCAAGGCTATCATCGTTCATTACCGTAATCCGATCACCGGAAATTTTGGTTAGGCTCACATTCAAATCATCGGCACACCAAATATTATCCCAGGCATCCACGGCCAAATATTTAGTATAATTCATCAGACTAAAATAACTACCATTATTGTGGTCATATTTGCGGATTAAATGATCACCATTATCCAAAATATCGATTCCCCTGCTGGCAATATATTTTTTCCCGTTTTTAATCACAATATTCCACACCTCGTTGCTGTGTATCGGTGAGCGGTTGAGATCGAAATTATCGGAAAAGTCGTATTGCCACTCACTGGGATGTTTGCCTACCACCATTCCCCAATACGGCCAGCCCAAACCGAGCGCAATTTGAGAAGTACCGGCATAAATGGTAATCAAATAATTCAAAGGATCGCCGTCTTTATCGGGGATAATATTCCATGTATTATCGGCATGCCATACCGAAAGTCCGCTTTGTTCGTGATTAAAGTAGATATCGCCGTCAGCCGCGATTTTCATTTCCACAATCCGATCGGTGCGCATGGGTGTATTACCGGTATTGTAATGATCCCACCCGCCGTTGTTGCTCACCCAAAAACCGTTATCATAGGTAGAAACCACAATATTGTTCATATAATCGTACCCTACGCCGGAAATCAGTCCGCTACCGGTAAAATTCATATTGACAAATGACCCGTCATGGTTTAAAAATTCGACTTTGTTTGCCACGGCCAAAAGCAAACCGTAAGGCGAGGCGGCATACAAAGCGGAAATGTACTTTAACGAGTCGCCATCGGCATCCGTCCGATAATGCGTCCATTGCGCGCCATCGAAAAACGTAAGTGCGGAATCGGTAACAATCCACACACCTTTGTTCTGCTCGTAATCCATCAGTTTAATGCAATCGCTCAGAATATTGGCGTTGGCCGTATTAAAATTGGTGAAAGTCGTACCGTCGAAACGAGCGATTCCGTTAACATCCGTTGCCAGCCAAAGATTCTGATTTTCATCTATGCCCAGTTTTTTAATATGGTTGGAGGGAATATTCGAGTTTCCGCGATTAAATATTCGGATGAACTTTGTGGAATCATTGAACTTAACAAGTCCACCGTCGGTGGCTAGCCACCAAAAATCGCCGATGCGCTCAATGGCAAAAACGGTATTCGTGTAGGAATAATTAACCCACTTGCTACCGGCATAAACAGGCATTATCGCCCCAAAAACAAAAAGGGCAAGTATTGTTAAACCGAGACGACGCATAATATTCTCCTTATTAAAAATCTTCATTTGAATATTTTATTCGCAAATCGTTTAGCGAATAAATACCATTTTGCGGGTTATTTTTCGTTGCTTGGTGGTTAACGTATAAAAATAAATCCCACTGGGTAAATCGGAAGCATCGAATTCGGCAACATGTTCTCCGGCATGCAATCGTTGCCGGATTAACGTGCGAATGCGCCTACCAAGTGCATCATACACGGCAAGCGTTACCTGCGAGGCCTGCGGAAGATAAAACTTAATATGCGTATTCGGATTAAACGGATTGGGATAATTTTGCGCAAGCATCGGTTCATGCGGTAAAAGCCGATTTGGTTGCAAACCGGTAATACGTTCCTGCGTTAATATCGAAATACCCAAATAGGCAATGTTACCGTAAACCGAGCACCAAACTTCGGTAGAATCGTTTGTTTGCCGTACGGCCAAGGAAATAACATCGTTTCCGGCTATTCCGGAATTTTCCTTGTAAAAACTTAGGAGCTGCTTGCCGTCGTACATGCCCAGCCCCTCCTCGTCTTGTCCGAACCAGATAATCCCGTCCGCATCCACGGCAATTTTAGTAACCGAATTATTGGGATTCCAGGCATCGGACATATTAAAAATATCCCAGGTATTGCCATCGTAAAGGCAAAGTTTTCCCGATTCCGTCCCGACCACCAATGTGCCGTTGGCAAAGGTTGGCCCGTTGTCTTTTAAAACAATATCATTAATCCAAAGATCGCTTTCCTCTCCGATGCTCACGGTTTGCCATGTTTTTCCGTCAAATTTTCTTAATCCTTGATTGGTACCGGCCCAAAGCACAAATTCGTAGTTATCGGGGTCCGAGTTTTCCTCAACGGCAAGTGCCAAAACACTGTTATCCGGAATAGCACCGGAGGCCTGATCAAAATATTGCCAGCCGTTTCCGTCAAATTTGAACAAACCGTGCGCCCATGTCCCGATCCAAATGGCACCGCCGTTATCCGGCCCGCCTTTCTGCAAAGCAATCTCTCGCAAATATTCCAGCTTGTGCCCGGCACCGTCGTCTTCGTACTTAACAAACGTTCCGTTTGCATATTTGTACAATCCATCGTACTCCGTAGCAATCCAATAAACAGAACCGGCCCCCTTGACAATGGCATTTACCCAATCGGCGTTAAAGTCATCGTTACTGGCGGAATTGTATTCGTGGTAAACGCCGTTTACATAATGCAACAAACCTTTATCCTGAGTACAAAACCAAACGGAACCGTCATCATCAAAATAAATATTCTGGATAGCATTGGTCGGTAGGTCGGAGCTGTCTGCATTTAAGTATTTCCAGTTTTGGCTCCACAGTGACGAAATGAAGGTCAGGCTTAAAATTAAAGTGGTAACAAAACGCAACATTTTGGCATCCTTTCCTAAATGTAACAAGATTTTATATTAAACTTACATATGCTTTACATTCAAAAGCTTATCACAGGTCCGCCTTGTACTTCCTTGCAACAAGCACAACAAATTATCGGTAATTGCGACCTGCACGCTTATACATTATCGTACCAAAATTATTTTTTTTGAATTTTTTCACATTGATTTCCATCAATGGTCTACCGGAGGTAGCATGAAAAAAATCCTTGGCAGGCTAAACGATTTTATTTTTCGGTCGACAAAAAGAATTGCACAAATTGAAACCCGAATGTATATTCAGCCCTAATTTGGTTCAATAGGGTTAAAATGACATAAGGTCTAAGTAAACGAACGAGGTAATTATGAAAAAACGCGTATTAGTGGTGACCGGTGGCGGTGATTGTCCGGGTTTAAATGCGGTAATTCGCGCCATCGTAAAACGTGCCGCACAAGAATACAATTGGGAAATCGTAGGCAGCTATCAGGCTTTTAACGGGGTTTTGCGCGAACCAATGGAATTAATTCCGCTCGACGAAAAAAAAGTATCGGGCATACATGTACAGGGCGGAACCATTATCGGGACAACCAACAAGGGCGGTCCTTTTGCTTGGCCTGTTAAGGATAAAAACGGCAAATGGATTACCGTTGACCGTTCCGACGAGCTGATTCGCAAATTGCAATATCAAAACATCGAGGCGGTTATTAACATCGGCGGCGACGGCTCTCAACGTATTTCGCAGGCTTTGTTCGAAAAAGGATTGAATATTATCGGGGTACCGAAAACAATTGACAACGATTTAAGTGGTACGGATTTCACATTTGGTTTTCAGACGGCAGTGGAAATTTCTACGGATGCCGTAGACAAACTGGTGACCACCGCCGCAAGTCACAATCGTGTTTTTATTCTGGAAACCATGGGACGCGACGCCGGTTGGATTGCCCTGCACGCTGCGGTTGCAGGCGGTGCCGAAGTGTGCCTGATTCCTGAAATCCCATATGATATTAACAAAGTGATGGAAAAAATTCGTACGCGTATTGTGGGCGGACGCGGATTTTTGATTATCGTAATTGCCGAAGGCGCCAAACCCATTGGCGGTGATGTGGTGGCCGAACAAACGGGCGAAGTGGGTTATTTGAACAAACACCTTGGGGGGGCCGGTTTACGTTTAAAACAGGAACTGGAACAAGCCGGATGCGAGGAAGATATCCGCGTGACCATTTTAGGACATTTGCAACGCGGCGGGTCGCCCGTGGCCTATGACCGGATTTTGGCTTCTCAATTTGGCGTCAAGGCGTTTGAAATGGTATTGAATCAGGAATACGGAAAAATGGTCTCTTACAAACATCCCAACATTGTTTCCATTCCTATCAAGGAAGCTATTTCGGCTTACAACCACGTTCAACCGGACGATCAGCTTTTGCGCACGGCCAGAGGGCTGGGTATCAGTTTCGGTGATTAAAACAATTAGCGGAAATTATTTGCAGACAAAAGCCTTCCCCGACAGGGAAGGCTTTTTTACTGAATTATGTTATTTCAGCAAAAATCGAAATATTCTTTTCGATATTTTAATTGATACCGATTACGTTTTTTGGGGGCAGCGAATCGTCTCGTAAATTTACACGCCCGCTTCTAAATTCCCAGCCAATAACCGGCCAGCGTTAATACCAAAAAGATCAATCCGTAATAAACTTCCTGAAATCCCAACTTGCGTACTGTTGTTCTGGTTGCTGCAGAAGAAACGCCTCGCCAGGCACGAAGCGTTAAAATAAAAACAGCCGCTACTCCCAAAAAAGGCAGCAAATGGCGTGACCACAAGAAAACAATCAGTAAAAAATCGATGCCGTGTAAAAAATTATTCATCCGAACGGATCGAAGTCTATTCTTTAGCAACAGCAAACGATAGTGAATATACAAAGTGGTCATTAAACTGCGTGAATAAAGCAAAGCCAAAAAGGCCCATCTTTTATCCCCAGACATTCCGCCAGCAGCCACCACAGATAAGGCAATTAAGCCCATGGCTACGGAAGCCATTAATTCCGTTAGTAATTCTCTTTCCAAAGAGAATGCTTCCAGTAACAAATACAAAATCATTAACAAAAGAGCCAAGAGCAACGAAAGATACACCGGGTAGGAACTCAAATAGACAAAGAGGGCCAAAAAGAGAACTGCTGGTAAGGCAAAACCCAAAAAGAAAAACCAGGCGGTTTTGTTTTTAAGTTTTGACGCTAAAAGCGCTTTGGCCGAAGGATGGGCAAAAAAGGCCAAGGTAGAGCCCATTAACAAAATCAACCCGTTCAGCGAAGGGGCGACAAGCAAGGCTAACAACAAAGGTTCGAAAGTTAGAGCCCACGAGCCGTGTTCTTTGGGAAAAAGCAATGCTTTTTTTTTATGATCCATCATCATATCTCCTTAATTAAAAACAGGTGCAAAGTTACGCAAGCGCCCTAATCCGTTCAAGAAAATAAACGCGTGCAAAATTCTTGACAGCAAAGCGATTAAATTCTAAATTAGTTTTTTGTTAAAGCGGGAGTAATTCAATGGTAGAATGTCAGCTTCCCAAGCTGGACGTCGCGGGTTCGAGTCCCGTCTCCCGCTCTGGTTCAAATGCCCGTAACGGGCATTTTTTTTAAATATGATTGTTTAACGCGGGCGGTTCATTGCAAACTTTTCGTTTCACGGTATTTTCCGTTTTATCGATTCTGCTTTTTACTTTATGGCTGACAAGTTGCGGTTCGCAACCCCCAAAATCAGATCCCGATATGCGTACCCCGGCCTTTCAATGGTTTTTAAAAGGACGAGCGTTTTTAGGCAATGGTGAGTACATTCAAGCGGAAATCGCTTTTAATAAGGCTTTGGATTTACGGCAAAATTTTGCACCGGCGTTGGATGGGTTGGCCCAGGTTTATTTGGAACAGAACCATACAGAAATGGCCGAACAGTATGTGCAATCAGCACTAAAAGGTAGTCCGCCCTATTTGCCTGCGCGTTTGACGGAAGCACGTCTCTTGATTCGTAACGGTGAATTTGAGCTGGCCCACCAAAAGCTCAACACTTTGGCTAAAATTGTTGTGCGAAACAATGTTAAACTTTTACGCACGCCTGTTTTGTACTACTCCGCCTTGGTTGCGTTTAAGCAAAATCGGTTCGGGGACGCGCGAAAAATTCTTACCGCACTTTTAAATACAGATGCGAATCATAAACAGGGAAAACAATTGTTACGCGCTCTCAATCGTAAAACGCAACTATTGCAAAAATTTCCCGAAGCGGTTCGCCCTTTTGTTTTTAAACCCTTCGTTACGCGAATCGATTTGGTTCGGCTTTTACATTATTACTTTTCCGATGTTCGCTTTTCCTACCCTTTGCCTTTTATTATTACCAATTTGTATCCTAAAATATCGTTGACTCAGATCAGTGATATTAATCGAAATTCGGAAGAAGCTAAGATTGTCGAATATGCTTTAAACAAACAGCTCATTTGGGCCTTCCCTGACGGGACTTTCCATCCTCAGGAAGCGGTAAGTCGAGCCGAATTCGCTTTGATTTTACAGCGTCTTTATTTGCGTTTGCAAAAACCGGTCGCTAAAACAAATTGTGCGTTTAAGTTAGATGATGTACCTAAAGAAGATTTTATTTTTCGGGCGGTGTGCATAGCTGTTACACACCAATGGCTGCACACAAAAGGAAATCGTTTTTTACCGGAAAGCAAAATAAATGGTTTGCAAGCCACGCGTGCCTTACAAAAATTAAAAAACGAATGCGTTGGCAAATAACCTTTTAGGTTTTTTAGTAACATGCTCAGTTATCGCATTCACCAAATGTTCTGCCTTTCCAACTCACCTTAAGCGGCAAAAAGAAAAGTATGCTAAAAACAAATAAATAGGCCATGTAAAAAATTTCGAAAAGCGGAAAAATTATCCATAGTTTACGTAATTGCATTCGTTTTAAAACAGGCCGAATGCTAAAAGCATTTGCGGAGACCAAAGCGAGCAAAGCCGTCCAGACGAGCGGATTTTCCGGCGCTGTAATCAGCCCGGCCCAAAACGCGGCATGGCTAAGTACGGCAAAGCTTAGGATAAAAATTCCCCAAGGACGTGCTTTTTTGCCTCCGCGCATCCAACGATGGCGCTGACGAAAAAATTCGCTTAGTGTCGGCAACGGATGGCTGTAAACGGCATTTTTAACATCCAACGTGTGACGAATTTTCCATGGGGTCTTTTTGCGTACTGCTTCCATTAAGGCAAAATCTTCGGTAACCGAAAACCCCAAACTTTCGAATCCGCCCACCTGCAAATATGCCTGCCGCCGAAAAGCAAAATTGTTTCCTAATATAGTAATCGGTTTCCCGAAATTGCTATTAACGGCTGCCATGGTTTGCAAAAAAATCCAATCCAATGTTTGCAGCTTGGCCCACCAATTTTTTTGCGGATGAGTTACGGACAAACGATCAAACGGATAGAGAATCGTCAAAGCCCCTACCATCCCGGTTTGGGAATCAAAATAGGCCACCATGTTTTCCACCCATGATTCGGGGACGACGCAATCGGCATCGGTAATTAGAATAATTTCATGATGCACCTGTTTCATCCCCTGAGCCAAAGCATTCATTTTTCCACGAAGGCCATATTTATCTTCTTTAACGGGGATCAAACGGATATGCGCATACCGACGTCTAAATTGATCTACTATGGCAGGAGAAGCGTCTTGTGAACGGTCATCTAACACGTAAACATCGTATAGATGTTGCGGATAGCTTTGCCGAGCCAGGCTACTCAGGCAATCGGCAATATGTTTTTCTTCATTGCGCATGGCTACCAATACTGCCACACGAGGACGAAAAGACACGTTTACGGGTTTCGGCTTTTTTGCCCGATGTAAAATAAAAGCAAGTAATGCATAACCTAAAGAAAAGCACAAAATAAACCAGGCCATAAGTTCCATCGGATTATTCTTTGGTGGTTGCGGGGTTCTGAACGGCAGCTTCCATTTTATCTTCCGCCCAACGAAAATAGCCCAATTGCCCCAGCGCACCGAATAATATTACGTAAAACGGATGCACAAAAGCTAACAGCGGAAAAACGGATAATGCACGGGGGTCTTCCAATATTCGTGTTGCTTTACGAATGAAAATAAATTCCGAACCCATCTTCAAAAGCCAAACAAGTAAAAGACTTAACGTCCAATGCCACCCGACCAAAGCGGTTATTGTCTGGGCTCCCAATAAAAAATTAAAAGCGTAATAGGCTATTAGCCCGCCTGTTACTTTAAACGGATAATCGAACCCTTTGCTTGCATAGCGCAAACGCTGTTGCAAAAACTTAGACCACAAACGCGGCGGATTATTGTACACATGGCTCTGTTTACCGAGGGCATATTTTATGCGAAAGCGTTTAGCCTCGCGTACTAAAGTTAAAAACAAATCGTCATCACCGGAAAGGTGTCTTTTGTACGGGCCGAAGCCTCCCACTTCAAAATAAAGCGATTTTCGATAAGCCATGTTTGTGCCGACGCATGTTAAGGGAATCCCGAGCCCGGTGGAGGCAGCGGCTACGGCTGCATGGGAAAGATATTCAAGGGCAAGTAGTTTTTTACTAAAATGATTTGCAGGGCGAATGGTATAAGGAGCATAGCCCAGAACCATGTGTGTATCTTCGCTAAAAAATGAAACCATGGACGAAATCCATGTTTCGACCGGCCGACCGTCAGCATCGGTAAGCAGAATAATTTCTCCTGTGGCCTGTTTAATCGCCGTATCGATAGCCCGCTTTTTAGGAGCAAACTCCGGAATGCGATCATGAATATGCACGGATTTGAAGCGTTCGTCTTTTTCTTTAAATTGTTCGATGATAGCCAGAGTGCGATCTTCGGAGCGATCGTCGACAATAATAAATTCAACCCGCTCCCGGGGATAATCTTGTCGTGCCAAATGACGTAAGCAATTGGGTAAATTTTTTTCTTCGTTATGCGCACAAACAATAACACTTACATTGGGTTGGCGATCGGTTTTTTGTTGCTTCGGTAAATATTCAAATCCACGATACAACCAGAAAAGAACAATAACATACAAAACAAGAAAAACGTACAAAATCGTTAAAATCATTCGACCCACCGTAATTAAATTTCGTGCAATCAATTTATTACTGTTTCAATATTTTTCAAATAAAAATTTTTCACTAAAAACGCATCAAGTGCGGCAAATTAAAAAAACGATGAATATAAAGATTGATCTCGGGAAAAAAGAAGGCAAAATAACGTATCTTGCACAAGAGCTCCTATATTTTTAGCTCCGAAAAAAAGATACGGATTGATTGCTCAGGAATTTCCGTCTGTCTCATACGACCAGAAGAACGGAATGTGCAATTGGGTAAGTTTTTCTTCCGCTTTGGGATGGAATTGGTGAGCCAAGGCCAAAGGAAAAACATCAACTTCCAAATAGGCTTTTACGCGTTCCAATTGTTTTAAAAATCTTAGCACGTCTTTCGGCCCAAATTGGCTTTTGCTCTCCCCAATAACCACAATCTCTTTTCCGTCACGTCGTCCTTCGCCGTAAATATTAATTTCATCGAATTTACCAGAGGCGTACACCAAATTACGACGGTAAAGACGTTTGACTTTTAGTCCGAATCTTTCTTCCAGAATACGTTTTAAGGGGCCATACGATTTATTTTCCAAAGAATAGCCCAGAGTATTGCTGATACCGCCAACCAACTTTTCCAAATTGTCCACACGTTTTTCCGTTTTTCTCTGAGCTTCGGCCAAAGCTTTTACCTGTTCTTCCGTACGTTTTTGTGCTTCGGCTAATTCCTCCACTTTCTTTTCCGTGCGTTTCTGTGCTTCAGCTAATTCTCCGACCTTCACCGTTAATAAATCAAGACGCTTTTCCGTTTGCTTTTGGGCATTACCCAAATCACGCACGATTTCCTTTAATTCGTTAAAATCACTGCTGCTGACCATGTTTGATAATTCACCATAAATGGCTCCGAATGTTTCCGCTAACTTTAAGGCAACATCCGGATCAAGTTTTTCTTTAAATTCATTATAAATTTTTAAAGTATCCAACATGGTACGTACCCATTATTATTTTTCGTCAATATAATAAATTTTCATTGCGTTTGAAAATTTTAGCGCTTGCAACGGCAGCATTTCATACGCTACATTAAAAGGCCCAAGGTAACACCGACTTTGCATCATCACTTTTCCTAACTCGTTTTTTCCTTTTCACCCGAATAAATACGTTTTTTTAAACGAATATGCCTATTTTTTGTTTGCAACTAGGTTCATTAGAAGTTCGATATTCTTACCCAAGGCCGCCGTGATATAAAAAATACCTGTTTTACGAATCATACATTACAAAAGCGACAAACCAACTGCGAATACTTTCCATTTCGGCAAATAATTGCAACTTACCGATCTTGTTCGCAATTATTAAACCAAAGATTTAAGTTAATTTTTAGCAAAAACTTGACGAAGATTACGGATTGAATGATATCTTTTGGATATTATAAATTGTAGTTGAAATACTGAGCTATTTTATTAACGATAAACAACCCTCGTTTTTGAGGGAAAGTTTTGTGTAATCGAAAGAAATCGACCATCGTTTGAGCAGCTTGGAGGCTTTCCATGAAAAAAAGCTATCGTCGTTTAAATATCATCTTATCTTTTATTTTGTTCTTACCGGCCTTTCTGCTCGCCGGCTGGTATAAAATTCACGAAGATCCTTCATTCGTCACGTTTCACGCAGCATACAGCTATATGTACGATTTAAGCATTGTTTACGCTGCTGGGCCAAATGGATGGATATACAGCTCGTATGATCAGGGGAAAAACTGGTCGGCACATCAGGCCTTACCCGGGCACGATTTGTACGGAATCGGCAACGGCCAAACGCAAGATTCTTCCTTCATCTTTTTCTGCGGAGCAAAGGGCGCCCTTGTTCGTTATGACAATCAACAAGACGTTTGGCACACCTTTAATTTTACAAGAAAAAATCTAAACGCCATTGACGACAATTATTACAGAAACGAGATTTGGGTCGTTGGCGATAGTAATTATATTGCTATCAGTCGGGATGCCCTTACCTGGGAGCCCTTATCGATTCAAGGACCGGTAATGGATATCAAAGCGTTTTTCGTCACTTACCAAAATACCATTCTTTTGGGAAACGACCGAGCAAATATTTACATCCATTATCTTAAAAGTGAGCCGGATTCCGAGGTGACCGAAGATTTTACAACTACCTTGGAAAATTATCAATTGATCAATATTGCCAAAGGGTCCGGTGAAGCCAACGGAGATATCTATTTTTTAGCAAAGGAGACCCATACCCAAGAAATCCATTTGATGAGCTTTAATATTTACAATACACCACTCTCAATTGATGACTTAGGAATTGTACCTTTTGAAAACGTTTTGGCCTTGGGAATGTATTCCAATTACAATACTACGACTCAATATTTTTGGATTAGCTCTCAGATGGGTGAAATATGGGAAAGTTCCAGACCCACAAATTTCGGCACATTGGGAACATGGAAAATTGTTTATCGCGAACCCAACGGTCGAAGCATTCATGCATTTTTATCTTCGGAGCAAGATAATCTGCGTGGCATGGCTCTCGGCGAACAAGGCCTTGTTTTGTTGAATAGTTTTCAGATAAAAGAAATAACCCCTCCTGTCGAAAACGTCATTTCCTACCCTGAAAATACCATACGCATAAAATTTTCTACCGTTCCCGATATTAACTTATTGAGAAGCAATTCCTTTGCTTTTAGCAATTATTCGGGTTTATTGAGCTTTAATATTACCTACGATTCGTCCGACTCTACCTATGCGCTTTACCAACTAAACCGCGCACAACCGCTTAATGCCATACCCGGAGAAACATGGAGTTTCGGATTCGGCCCGAATATTTATGCTCTGCACGATACGGTAGATCCTCTTGCTTTAAAACAAACTCAATTTTCATACACGTTTTCCCAAATGCGCCCATCCGACTTTTCGTACACAACAGGCCCTTATGTGCGCCCGATTAAACGACCTTCCACAAATTGGGCAAGCGGCTTTTTCAATCAAGACGACCTGCTCGATTTGGTTACCATGTCGAGTGATTCCCTTTATTGCTATTACAGGGTAAAAGTCGCCACCGATTCTATTATTAACCGACTTACAATAATTTCTTTCCCGCAATTAATTTCCCTTAGCAAACCGATTCACCATCAACTTATTACGGCGAATATTAACAATGACAATTTACCCGATCTGATCGTTTACGATCAAAATGCCGTCCATTTTTTGATAAACGAATCAAACGGTAACAACATAAATTTTGTATTGGCCTCTAATTTTTATCAAGGGCGGAATATCCGCCAGGTTGTTGCCTACAACGACGATAATAACGCGCAAACCGATTTATTGGTATTGGGAAGCTCACTCGAACTTGTTTACAATATCTTTCCCGGAGTAAACCAATTTAACAGTACAACATTGTTTTACGATGCCTCGAATATCGAAAAAATAGCCGTCGGTAATGTGGATGATGATCCGGCAAACGATTTGGTAATGGCGGAAAACGGGCGCATTTTGTACCGAAAAGGAAGCGCCCAGTACGGCTTAAGTTATGGCGAAGACGTGGATACACTTACCTCCGGAACACCTTACTATTACGATGTTAAACTGGCTAATCTGGATAACGACAACAAACTGGATATTGTCGCTCTTTATTCGCAGGGGATCGATATCATTCCTATTTACAAAGACATTGAAATCGGCAGAGCCAAAAACGTTCCCGCACAGCCAAATTCCATAGTTCAATTCAATCCCAATGCAGGAGCTCCTTCCGATTTTATCATTCAAGATTTCGGGGGAAATCCCGAAACGGATGTAATTAATGCTCTGGATATTGCCGTCCTGCAAAACGACAGTTTATTTATCTATCAAAATCAAACCAGTCAAACAGAAAATTTTATGTTTAGTAACGCGCCCGTTTTCAAAATGAGTTTGGGGAGCGGATATAACCCGTACGACCGCCTTACCTGCTGTGATTACGACGCAGACGGAACGCTTAATATTTTAGCCTCGGATTATGAAACAGGGAGTCTTCTAATTTTACAAAAGCTATCGTGGAAACCACACCTGCAAGTTACAACATTCGATGCGCACCACGTGCAATTACAATGGGATTCTCCTCCCTCTGAGTTTGGCGAACCGAGCTATTACCGTATAATTAAAACATTTAAAAATTCAACCGAAACCACCATCGATGTTCACAGCAATTCATACACCGACTTCGAAGTTTGGTCTTACCAAGATTACACCTATCACGTTCAGGCTTTCTTTTCCGATCAACAACAGTCGCAAATGTCCAATCCTGTCTACGTGCATACATATTATGAATTAAACGAGGTGGTTACCGGCGTATTGGCCGATACCACACTGCCCTATTGGGCCAAATCGAATTTGCTTGTGCCTCAGGGAGATTCTCTGCTTATCATGCCCGGTATTTACATTGAATTCGATTCGAGTACGGGTCTGGATATCGAAGGGAAGTTTGCCATTCTCGGCGATTCTTCACACATGGTCGAGCTTTCGGCACACGATAGTTTATGGAACGGCGTAAACCTGTTTAGCAATCCGGATACGGTTAATATGTATTGGTTTTCCATTTCCAATGCCCGTACGGCCATTCAATCCAACGGCCGACCGTTCAACATCCGCCTGTGCGGAATTGTAGCCAGTCAAACGGGCATTCAGGTTACCAACAGTAACTTTTTTATTGAAAACAGCATTATCGATTCCTGTATGCTTGGTATTATGGCTGGAGAGAACACAAGCGGTTATTTGAAAAATATCGACCTTATGCATACGCAAAATCATAGCCTTTTTGCTCAAGGGCAAAATAGTATTCTACACGTTCGCAATGCCATTATTTGGGGCAACATGCAACCGATTAGTGCCATTGATCCGGCCCGTATTCGCATACGCTATTCTACGATAGATTCTCTTGGGGACGGCGTGATAACCGAGCATATTTCTCATTTACCTCCCCTTTTTAGAAGCAATGCGGATGACGAAGATATGCCCTATTTAATTGACCCCATGTCGCCAACGGTCGATGCGGGAGATCCGCAGGATGTTTTTGCTCTGGAACCCGAACCGAACGGCGGAAGAATTAATCAAGGACTGTACGGCAACTTACCTTATGCCGCACCCAGTTTGCAACCCAGAAGCCGTATTTTTGCTTTACGCACGCATTTACGTGCTCTTCCCAAACAACAAGATTCGACTATGGTTTTTATCAAAAATTTTGGCTATGCTCCTTTGGAAGTGGACAACATACAATGGCTACATTCCAACGAAGCAGGACCTTTTATTTCGGAAGCAATTCAAACAACCGACGGAATTTCGCCGCAAGACAGTATTGGGTTTAAGATTTGGTTTACCCCCCCGCAACGAGGTTATTTTAGCGATTCGCTGATACTTACTTGCAACGATCCGCATCTTGAAAACGGTCGGGTATTTTTGGCCGTTGACGGTCAGGGATTAAATTCCAAACCGCAAATTTTAAACAATCCGCCGACCGAAGCATATGTGGATAGTCCTTATGTTTACGTGCCGGATATTACGGATGCCGATGGTGATTCGGTAGCGGTTACTCCGTTGCAAAAGCCAGCCTGGCTTACATGGAGCAACGGTTCGTTAAGCGGAACCCCGGCTCTTAGCGATACCGGCGCAAATCCGGTAAGCTTAAAGTTTGACGACTTATTCGGCGGAGTAGACACCTTACGTTTTGTTATTGATGTAAAAAGAAGCGGAGCCCATTTGGTGATCCATCCTGTTTTAACGGTAAGCCCGATCGGCGGACTAACCAGCCTTCAGGCAGCCATGCGTTTGCATATTTCCGTATCGGATTCCACCAAAGATTGGGTAAAGGAAGCTACCGATAGCTACCACATGCGTATACGCCTGTTTCGTTTGGGCAGCGAAGATACTTTGCGCATGGATACCACCGGTGTTAAGGAATTGACTTTTACGCATTTGATTGACGGAATTTACACTGTTAATATCTTGGCATTTAAACGCGTCAACGAAAAATTACTTATGCAAAAATCAACCGTCAACTTTACGATTAAGGCCTCCGCCAAAACAACAAACCGCTTTTTGTGGCTTATGGTTTCTTTGCCCAGAAACCGCACTTTTAACATGGAAACACTAAACATAAAAGATTCTTCCGCAGTTCTTTTCCGTTGGAATACGCAAACAGAAAAATACGATCTGTTAAACGGGGCCGATCTTTTACCGGGCACTTCCTTTTGGGTTATGCCGCTTAAATTTTTGCACATCAATCTGAATCCCTTTCCCATTCAAACAAATAATAACGAAGCCGGGGCAGTGTCTCCCGCGCAAATTCAGCTTAAGCCGGGCTGGAATCAGGTCGGGCTCTCGTTACCCTACTTTGAACGTTGGATCGATTGTCAGATTTTTAAGAACAACGAAGAGATATCGTGGAATCAGGCATTTGAAGATTCGTTAATCAGTCCTGCGGTTTACTGGTTCGAACAAAGCAATGATTTTATCGGATATCATCCTCAGGCCATCGATTCGACTACCGTAGCCATACCTTGGCGCGGCTACTGGATGTACAGTACGGCGAACCTTGTGCTTCGTTTACCCGATATGCCCTATTTTCCTCAGCAAGACCAAGCTTTGAAAAAAGTTTCGCCCTTAATGAAAGTAAAAAACGATCCGGATGCCGCTTTGTTCAATCTTACGGTTGCCTGTAAAAATTACAAAGATGATTACAACCTTTTTGGTATCGGTTCGGTAAAAAGCGCAAAACTTCCGGAGCCGCCTTCTTTCAAAGATTTTGCTTCTGTCTCGTTCGAAGAAAACGGCCGCTCTTATTGTAAAAGCGTTAAACAATTACCGAACGATGCCCTATCGGCGGTTAGTTGGAATGTTACCTTACGTACTTCCAATCCCGACAAACCTCATCATCTGCAATGGTCGCAATTAAGCTTTAGCCAAGAGCCGGTCTATTTATATTTGGTAGACCCACAATGCGAAACCGTAATTAATATGAACGAAAAATTTGAATACGATTTAACTCCGGGCAAAAGCATTTACAAACTAAAAATTTATGCCAGCCATGACGACCATTTCAAACCTGCAATTATTCCGTTGCAATACAAATTAGCCCAAAATTATCCGAATCCTTTTAACCCGACAACCACTATTCGCGTAGGCATTCCGGAAGATGGGAAAAGCCGACATATCACGCTAAAAATTTACAACGTGTTAGGAAAGATAGTAAAAACATTGGTCGACGGTACCCTGCAACCGGGCTATCATAAATTCGAATGGGACGGTAAAAACGACCAAGGTAATACCGTTTCTTCGGGAATTTATTTTTACCGATTGCAAGCGGGGCCTACCTCCATTATGCATAAAATGATTTTACTGCGTTAACCGTAACCCATAAACATTGTTCGGGGCCCTACAGGGCCCCTTTTCTCTAAAGGACATTTAGTAAAAAGCCCTCACTTGTTTAGCCAGACCTTGATTAAATTTGCGCAATATGAACATCTCTATTAATTTTAAACAATAAAGAACGCATTTAACGAACAACCGTGGAGGTATTTAATGGGCGGTTTGCGTAAATTTACGGAGGATGATCTTCCCTCCATGCTCTCACTTTCTAACCAATACATGGAATATGACCAACTGACGGAAGTTTTGTTGCGAGAAAAAATTCAGGAAGATCCGAATTACGATCCGGAACTGGTTTTTGTGTACGAAAAAGACGGAGAAATGATCGGATACATTGCAGGAACAACGCGCGAAATCCGAGAAGAAAAAATCGGTTACATTAAACTAATGGTTGTCGCCACCCCACATCGCAGGCAGGGCTACGGCACGGAGCTTTATCAAGCACTTGAAAACAAATTCAAAATGTTGGACATGCAAAAAATCCGCGTTTATGATGTACCTTTTAATTATTTTATGCCGGGTATCGATCCGCGCTACACACCAGCTTTATCCTTTTTTGAAACAATGGGCTTTAAGCGCTTTGCGGATACCTCCAATATGACGGTTGATCTTCAGGGTCAATCGTTTGATACTCAGGAAGAAGAAAATCAATTAGTTAACGAGGGCATTGAAATCCGGCGTGCCAATTATGAGGACCGAGAGGCATTGCTGGAATTCATTCGCGAGCATTTTGAACTTTGGCAAACCGAGGTACTTAATGCTTACAATTCGTTACCAATTGCCATTCACATTGCCCTTTTAAACGGACAAATTAAAGCGTTCTCCGCACACAACGGTAACAATTTCGGTACCGGTTGGTTTGGCCCCATGGGCACCCATCCCGATTTACGGGGCAAAGGAATCGGCGGCATTTTGCTCAAACGTTGCTTGCAAGATATGAAGGATTGGGGTTTGGAAAAATCCGTTATTCCCTGGGTTGGACCAATTCGTTTTTATTCCTATTATGCCAATGCGGTTGTTGAACGTGTTTTCTGGCGCTACGAAAAATTACTTTAACCCGAATCTCTTCTTATTATCAATTTAAAATAGCCGTTTTAAGCAAAAGTCATTGTTCTAAGAGAACAAATCGTTACAGAACACGGGCCTTTCTATTTTTCCTGTCCAAGAACCTGTTGAACGGCCAAAATCAGTTCATTTGCCTGATAGGGTTTGGCAACGACACCGTCAAAGCCGTATTCCTTAAAATTTGCCATAATGGGATCATTTGAATAGCCGCTAGAAACAATGGCACGAATATGGCCATCCAGTTTGCGTAATTCTTTAATGGCTTTTTTCCCGCCAATACCGCCTGGTACTGTCAAATCCAAAATCACCAAATCAATTTTTCTGCCCTGTTCTGTTTCTTTTTTGAATATATCAATTGCTTCATTTCCATCCCGCGCTTCAACCACTTCGAAGCCCATATTGGTCAAAATATCTTTTACCAGTTCGCGAATATTATCTTCATCGTCCATTACCAAAATACGGGCGTTTCCTACGGTTTCTTCAATTTGAACGCTTTGCGATTCTTTTTTAGACAAATTTCCGTTGGTCGCCGGTAAATAAAAAATGAAGGTCGTGCCTTTACCTACTTCGGATTCTACCGTAATATATCCTCCGTGTTTTTTAAGGATCGAATACGTGGAGGCCAGCCCCAATCCGCTTCCCTTCTTTTTGGTTGTAAAATACGGATCAAAAATACGCGGCAATAATTCGCGGGGAATGCCTTTTCCGGTATCTTTAAACGATATTTTGACATATTTCCCCGATGTTAACGGCAGTGTTTCGTTTTCATCCAACTCGATGTTTTCGGCAAATACGTAAAATTGTCCGCCATCGGGCATGGCTTGCAGCGCGTTGATGGTTAAATTATTAACAACCTGGCTTATTTGGCCTTCATCAATTTCCACAGGCCAAAGATCATCGGGTAAATTTACCTCGTATCGAACCTTTGAACCGCGTAATGTAAATTCAACTGTGCTCAGGATAAGCTCTTGAATGGTAGCCGCTTTTTTAATTGGCGCTCCGCCTTTGGAAAATGTTAACAGTTGCTGAGTTAGTCCCTGGGCACGTAATGAAGCGGTTTCGGCCTTTTCGACCAATTCAAGCAGTTTGCTCGGGCAGTCTGTTTTGCTCATCCGCAGCTTAATTAGCGACAAATTCCCTATGATAGCGGTTAAAATATTATTGAAATCATGTGCCAGACCGCCGGCCAAAATAGCCAACGATTCAAGCTTGCGAGCCTTAAACAGTTCTTCTTCCAATTTTTTCTGTTCGGAAACATCCCGAAATGTAATCACCACACCGGTTACTTTTTTATTGGCATGCGGATCGATAATAGGTGAACACGTGGCATCTAAAAGAACGGAATGACCATCCCAGGTTTCTACGGCCAACAAGGTATCGGGATGGTAAATTTCACCTTTTTCAATAGTCTTTTTTATTTTTCCCAAATTCATATGGCGACACGTATTTGAACGAATAAAGCCTAATTCCCGAATGTTTTTATTTAAAACTTCCTCGTCCGGGGACGCCATTATTTTCCTGGCATATTGATTCATAAACAATACTTGATAGTGATCATCAGTTGCAATTACACCTTCGTGAATGCTACCTAAAATCGCGCTTAAACGCTCTTTTTCCGCCCGTAACGCTTCTTCGATTTTTTTCTTTTCCGTAATATCACGGCCAATAACTACCAAGCCTTTTCGGCTTCCGTCTTCATTAAAAATAGGTATTTTAATCACATCAAATATTTTGGAAGAACCGTCGGGTCTTGGGATAATTTCTTCTCCCCGCGTAACGGTTCCCTTTTGCCAGGCTTGCTCATCGGTACTTTCACAGGCCAAAAAAGCCTCTTTGTAAAAATGACTATATTGGGCTAATTCGGAATCTTTTTTCCCTTTGTAATCGACTTTTTCGATCTCAAACAATTTTAAATCGAATTCATTGGCTTCGATCCATCGCCCTTGCCCGTCTTTAAAACAAACAATATCGGGCATGGCATTAATTAACGTTCTCAGTTGTAATTCGCTTTCCTTTACGGCCTGTTCGGCATTTTTTCGATCCGTAATATCAAAAGCCGTTCCCAAAGCTGCGGTTGCACCTGCATATTCGATTTTACCGGCGGTAAAATCGACCCAGCGTTCCTCTCCGTTTTTGCGGATTATCTTGAATTCATAACGATTCTGCACGTTCTCGCCTCGTAAACGGGCTAATCCCCTTTGGCGAATCATATCTCTGAAATCGGGATGCACAATATCCCAAAAATTTAAGTTCAAAAGTTCATCGTTGGTATAACCGGTTAAAACTTCGGTAGCATGATTAACGTAAACAAACTTTTCTTTTTGGTAGATAAACACCGCGGAGCTCATAGTTTCGGTTAATGTACGGAACTTACTTTCACTTTCTTTTAACGAGGTATATGCCCGTTGTAAATTGCTGGTGATTTTTTCCAGTTCTGCTGTTCGGCTTTTGACTTTTTGCTCCAAAAGCAAATTGCGTTTTTGAATACTGCGCGTACGCAACCAAAGGACCAGATAGATGATTAAAATAATGAACAACAAACTGCCGGCAATAAAATACCAACGCATCCAAAACGGAGGTTCAATCGTAAACGAGTACATTGCCGGTTCTGTGCTCCAGAGCCCATCGGCATTGCGCGCCTTTACCAGAAAAATATAATGTCCGGGCGGTAAATTTGAATAGGTGGCAGAATTATTACGTACCGGAGGCGACCATTTTTTATCGAACCCCAGTAATTTAAAAGAATAACGAATTTTTTGCGGATTTCTTAAAGCCAAACCCGTAAAATAAAAAGTTAAATGATTATCAAAATATTTTAGCTTATGAGCAGCCGGTATTTTCTTTTCACCAAAGAATAATTCAACCTTATTCAAAACAATATTCGGGTGCACCGTTTTACGCATTTCGTATTCGGGCAAATAGCGCGTAATGCCTCCGATACCTCCGAACCAACAATGTCCTTCACTATCATGCAAATACACATTTTGATCGGGTTCCAAGCATAAAAATCCATCCGCAAAACTGTAATGTTTAATGGTTGAATTTTGAATCGAATAGCGATCAAGCCCGCGCTTATTGCCAATCCATACATGGCCGTGCCCATCCTGCGCAAGAATAAAAATATTGTCGCCACCCAAGCCGTCTACCTGTGTTAAATGTTTGATGATGCCTTTACCCGGCTTTATCACCAATACCCCATTCGATACCGTCCCGAACCAATAATTATGATCCTTATCTATAAACATACTGGTGACACCGCAAACCAACTTTTTTTGCGGTCCCGAAAACCTCCGGAAACTCTTTCCGTCATAGCGGACAATCCCTACATCTTTGGTTAAAAACCAAAAATTGCCCTGCGCATCTTTGTAAATAAAATTTATCTTGTTCGAGGGAAAACCATTTTCTTTATTAAAATTTTTAAACGTTCCTTTTTTAGGATTAAAATAAGAAATGCCATTATCCAGAGTAGCCAACCAATAGTTACCTTTTTTATCGCGTTTAATCGAAACAATAAAACCGGACGGGAGTCCGTCCTTTGTAGTATAATGCTTGAATTTCTTTTTATACGGCTGAATATGGACCAATCCTTCTCCCCAGCTTCCCAACCACAGTCCTTCATGGCCGTCTCCTTCGATGGAAAGAACAAATTCAATGGGCAAACCATTTTTTTTAGTAAACACGTAACGCGCCGTAAGTTTGTTTAATTTCAAATTTTTACGAAAACCTACCAGCCCTTTTTCCGTAGCAACCCAAAAGGTATGCAAGGAATCTTCATAAATACCCCAAACTGCGTTATCGGGTAATCCCTGTTTAACCGTAAAGGTTTCAAAATACTTCCCTTTGTAGCGGCTTAATCCACCTCCCCAGGTACCCAGCCAAACAATTCCTTCTCTGTCTTCAAAAATAACATCGATTGTATTGTGTCCGAGACCGTTATCGGTGGTAATGGTAAAAAATTGCTGTTTTTTCGCGGTGGGATGTAAAATTTGTACGGCGCCTTTTGCCGTGCCCACCCAAACATTACCCAGGTGGTCACGGGTTAAGCTTCGAATCCAATTATCCGGAAGGTATTGCTTTTGATCAAATACTTGAACTTCTTTTAAAGTGTAAGGTTGCTCCTTATCCCATTCTGCCCGCATTAGTCCACTATGGCGTGTACCCAGCCAAACAAATTTATCGTTGTAGAACAAAATATTTTCTATTTCATTGTCTTTCAATCCGTTCGATTTGTTGATGTAATGGAATTTTTCCGGTTTGTTTAAATGAACCGGATTAAAAATAACAATTCCGTACCAGGTGCCAATCCACAAATTGGAATCGGGCGCTAACGTCAAACAAGAAATATGCGTGTCCGGAATGCCATTTTGCCAATCCATGCGTATCAGTGAATCTTTGCTTACACAAAACAGGCCGAATTGATCGGTTCCGATCCATAACGTACCCGTATTATCTCGTAGTATGGCTGTAATTCGGTGGGTAATTAAGGATTTATTTAATCGAAATGGGTGGAAAGATTCTTTCTTAATATCATAAATAGAAATTCCGGAACGATCCAAGCCAAACCACAATAAACTATCCCCGTCTACGTATGCACAGGTAATGTAATTACCATTCAGCCCATTATGCGCACTAAACGTTTCAAAATTAAGGCCGTCGAACCGGGCCAAACCGTCGGCCGTTCCGACCCACAGATAACCTAATGAGTCTTGTAACAGAGTGGTCACCTGAGATTGAGGTAGCCCGTCCTGCACGTTAAATGTTTTTATGGGCAGCAATTGCGCCTGACTATAACTTGGGAGCAACACGAATATGCTTAGCAGAAATACCAAAAGATTCATTTTTTTCACGGCAACTAACTCAATAACAATAACACAACCAAAATTTGCTGTAATTTAGAAACGTCTTTTTTAAAATTCACTCGAATATTAAAAAACCTTTACGACAAAATTGCAAACGCAAACGTTTAAAACGGCGATTTCCCTAACAAAAACACCTTAACTAAATTTCGTCATTTACCCCTTTAAACATTAGTAATATTAACGCGTTGTGCAAATTAATAAGAAATAATTGTCCACAATTACTCCAATTGCTAAATTAGCAATAACACAAACAAAAACAAGGAGTAATCATGGACAAATTTAGAGAAAACTTTGATATGATTT